>Ga0256828_1000002_pt1 | contig 232071 bp, 193 predicted proteins | sample CV88metaG_FD_185993 | JGI IMG/M metagenome (GOLD analysis project Ga0256828, IMG submission 185993) | Hydrothermal vent microbial communities from East Pacific Rise, Pacific Ocean - CV88 | ecosystem: Environmental > Aquatic > Marine > Hydrothermal vents | place: Pacific Ocean: East Pacific...
TTCCTGCTGATACAACAACTACAACAACAAATGTAGTTGATTTAAATGAAGGGTTAATATTAACAGTTCCATTAGATAAAGATAGTAAAAAAATGATAAGAAGTTTAAAAAGAAAAGGTGTATCAACAACTAATATTGATAAAATGTATAAAGCATTGAAAGATAGACAAACAAATATAGAAATAGAAGAAAATAAAAAAGTATTAATATATGAAGTAATGGATTTCTTAGATACACAAGAAATAAAAACATTTAAAACAGAAGTAATGAACTTTTAATTAAGTTCTTTGCTTTTATTTTCTTTCTTTTAAATAATTTAGCCTAATATTAAAAATTTTTAAAATTAAATAAACACACAAATTAAATAAACATATTTGAATTTAAAATAATCTATAACCTAACTATTTAAATATTTTTGATAAAAATTTAATTAAAATATTTTTTTGATTTTCAAAATATTCAGATTCTTTTATTTCTTTTAACAAATATTTTCTAAAACTTTCCATTCTTATTGATGCTTTTTCTAACATTATATCAGAAGAACCATATTTATATTCGAAAACTTTATATAATGGAAATAATTTCATTATTTTTTGATTTTCTTCTTTGTCGTAATTTTTTAAAATATCAAAAGAAACTTCATAATTTTCTAATTCTAAAATTTCAACAATATAATTTCTTATAGTTTCCAATTCTTTAAATGTAAAATCAATATTAAATTCTAAATCTTTTTCTGATTTATATATATGTTGTTCTGTTTTGATGATTATGTAATCAAATCCATTTTTTTGATAATGTTCTATATATTCAAATTTTTCATCTTCTAATAAAATATTTATATCTGTTTTTTTAGTATTTTCTATTTTAAATACATTGTATTGGAATTCCATTTCATATCCTTTTTGTTAATTATAACATATATTTTTTACTTATAATTAATTTTTCTTATATTTATTATAATATTTTTTAATAAATTGTTATATTAAATTTAAAATTATAAAATAAAAATTAAAAAATAACTTAAAATTAAATTTTATTTGTTATAATATTGTATAATAACATTAAAATATAAGGAAAAATACATGAAAAAAATATTATTATCAATTAGTGTCTTAACTTTGATAAGTTCAAATTTATTTGCTGATTTAAAATCAGACATTCAATCTATGAAAATATTCAAAGATAATCATATAAAAGTTAAAGAAGTTCAAGATAAAGGAAGTATATATGCATTAGAATTAATAAATATTAAAGGTGATTTGTTAAATGCTTCTTTAACAAAAGATAAAAAGGTTTTACTATTAAGTCAAGGTGTTGATACAAAAACTATGAAATCGGTTAAAGTAGATAAAGATATTTCTATATTAACAAAATTTTCAAATATGACTTATGGAACTGGTAAATATGAATTAATAGTTTTTACAGACCCAGAATGTCCTTTTTGTCAAAAATTTTCAAAACTTTTATTATCATTAGATAAATCAAAATTTAAAATACACTTTTTCTTTTTACCATTAGTTTCTTTACATCCTAATTCAGTTGCTGAAATAAAATATATATTAGATAGTAAAACAAATGAAGAAAAATGGAAAAAATATGAAAGTATTAGGTTAGGAACTTTTGATAAAAATTTAATTTCAAAGTATAATAAATTAAAAAATAAAAAAATTACAGATAAAATGGTAATTTCTGTTAAATTAGCACAAAAAATGGGTATTTCTTCTACACCTACTATGTTAGATTTAAAAGGAACTATGTTAGATTGGAATAATTTACCACAATTAATAAAAATAAATAACAAATAAAATAAAGTGTTTCACATGTAGTCTAACCATCATTTTATTATGAAAATAAGGTGATTTTAAAATTAAAAATATTTTGTTAAACAAAAAAAAGATAAAATATATATATTAATATAAAAAGGTATATAAATGAAGAAGAAAATAATAATATTAGGTTTTATTTTATTAAATTTGTCAAATAATTTAAATGCTGATATATTACAAACAAATAAAAGTAAAAAAAATAACAACATAAATCTAATTGATAAAAAACTTAATAATATTATTTCTGATTCTTATAAAATTTCTTACAAAATATTTGATGATGAATTTTACAAAACTGATGATGAATATCACAAATATATAAATGATATTGATAATTTTAACAAAATCTTAATATATAATCTGTTTTCAACAAATAAATCAGTTAATAATCTTTATATTAATTTTATTATAACTAACATAAACAACAACAATGTTATTTACAATAATGATATTTCTTCTGAATTTCTTTATTTTAGATATAAGAAAATTTTAAAATATATTAAATCAAAATATGATAAAAGTAATAAAATTATAAAAAACAACCATATTATAAACGAATTAAAAGATAATAACACCGTTTTGAAATTTATCTTTAAAATAGAACTTCTGACTTCTAAATATTTTAACAATTTCACAATAAACCAAAATAGTTTAAATTTAACAAAGTTGTTAATTTCTATGATGTATATTGAATCTAATTTTAATATAAGTGTTATAGGTGATAACAATCATTCAAAAGGATTATTACAAATAAATAAAAATACTGTTAAATTTTTATACAAAGATAATAATATAAATGATGAACTGATTTTTAATTTTCTTAACACACCTATTAACAATATTGATTTTTCTTTAAAAATATTAAAATACAAATATAATGATTTTAATAAAAGAATTTCAAAAAATAAAAAATTAAAAAATAAAATTCTTAACATAAATAAAAAAATACAAAATAAAAGCAAATTTTATAAAAAATATTTTTTTATGATTAGTATGTATAATGGTGGGTTGGATAATTACAATTATGTTAATAAAATTTTTAAAGAATATGATTTTTTAAATAAAATAAATTAATAAATTGTTATATTTTCAGACAAAAAACTTATAGATAATTCATTTATATTAAAATGTATTGATTTATTGTTTTCTAAAACATTTTTTAAATTAAATGGGTTTTCAATAATATTTCCACTACCTATTATTTCTATAATGTTATATTCATATAATTTTTCAATTTGATTTTCAATATTTCTATTAAAATTAGAAGAAATTATTTTTAATTTCCATTTTTCATAATCAAAAAAACATATTATGTTTTCTAAATCTTTTTCGACATATTTTATATCTGTTTTATTATTAAAAAATTTTTTTATAAATTTCATTTCAAATACCTTTTTATATTAATATATATTTTATCATGTTTTTTTTACTTTTTTTTAAATTATTGTTCTTATTTAATATAATATTTTTTAATACAATTTATTAGTATAAAAATAATTTATTTAATGTATTGTATATAACATAAAAGGAAGATAAGATAATGTTAGATAAGATAAAAATAAGTTTAGTTAGTGTATTATTATTAAGTTCTGTTAGTAATGCAAGTGGTTTTAAATCAAATAGTATGGGTGGAATAACTACTACTATAAAAGATACAAATGCAATTTTTAATAATCCTTCAAATATAAGTAAAAAACATGATGGAATGGAAACTTATATAAAAGGTGAAGTTAAAGATAATGATTTAATAAATAATTTAGATAATTTAGTTGATTTAAAAATACAAGATAATGTTGACAAAATAATACAAAATATAGAAGATGAAGTAAATGCAAATCCTGCTTTATTAACACAAGATGATATACAAGGTTCTAACACATATGATACAAGAAATAATATATCAGAAGTTCAAAAAATTTTAAGACAGTTGAATGAAAATTCTTTTATTTTAGATACAGATAGTGGTGTTTCTTTTTCTTTAAATAGTTTTTCATTCGGTGTTAAAAATACAACAACATTTATTTCTACTGTTGAATTAAATCCTAATAGAACAGATTTGTCAGTTACTTTTAATGTAGATGGTGAAGATTATTATTATATTTACAATCCTGAAACAGATGTTTATTCAAAAATAACAGAAAGTGAATACAACGAAGGTTCGTTAGCAAAAGCATTAGATGATAATGATATTTATTCAAAAAATTATATAGAAAGTTTAACAGAAATACCAATAGGTTATGTATATACTAAACCTTTAAATTTTAAGTATGATAATTTTAATGGTGATTTAAATATAGGTGGTGCTGTTAAATTTATGTATATGAATTTAGAAAAAGTAAATTTATTGTTAGATGAAGAAATAACAAGTGATTCTTTCACAAGTGGTTTTGATAATGATTATAATTTTGGTATAGATATGGGTGTTTCTTATGATTTTTCTAATTTTCCTTTATATATAACTTTAACTGGTAAAAATTTAAATAGTCCAAAATTTGTTTTTAATAAATATAATGAAACAATAAAAAGGGATTTAGAACTTAAATATGGAATGTCTTATAGTTTTTTCAATAAATTAATAACTTTACACAATGAAATTGATTTAACTGAAAATTATACTAATTATTCTTATGATAAAAAATTAAGAAATTTAAAATTTGGTTTAGAAATAGAACCTACTAATTGGGTTTCTTTAAATACAGGTTTTAGAACAGATTTAAATAATAATGTTAATAATACTTATTCTGCTGGAATTTCTTTTGGTTTTAAATGGTTTCAATTTGGTATATCTGCTGAAACAACAAGTGAAACTTATGATTATAGTGGAACAACAATTCCAAGGCAATTTAGTGTAGGTTTAAACCTTATTTCAAAATGGTAATAATATATAATATATTATTATCATAACATCACAAAAAATAAGGAAAAAGTATGAATATAGATGCAATCGTTGTAAAAAGTGGGTATAATTTAAATGATACAATGAAAAATCAGAATAATAATGATGTTGTTAACATTTCTAATCAATCAAATAAACAAGAAATAGAAAAAAGAAATGAAAATATCCAAAATAAAAATAATACTAATTTAAATAAAATAAATCTAAAAAATACTTCAAAAGATATTAACAATAATTACAACAAATATATTGGTAACAATATTGATTTATATGTTTGATTTTCTATTTCATATAAATTAATTTTTTTTACATTTTTCAAGTTCTTCTTTTATTTTTTTATTTAATATGGTTTCTAATTTTAAAATTTCATTACACATTTCTGTTATCAATCTATTGTAGTCTATAATTAAAGAATGATAATTAATATCTTCTATACTTCTTTTTTGTTCTTCTGTTTTAGCAAGTTTGATTTCATATCTTTTTTTCTTTGTCTTATAATATTCTATATATTCTTCTATTTCTTCTATTTTCATTTTTTTATAACCTTTTTATATTTAATATATTGTTTAAATTATTATATTATTTTTAAATAAAAAAAGTTTTTTTATATTGCATTTATCACAATGTTTATCAATTCTTTTTTTATATCTATTTTTAATAAAATATAATATATATTCTAACAACAACAAAAAACTTTAAAGGAAATAAAATGAAAAAGTTTTCAATATTAATTTTAAGTATATCTGCCTTTTCTTTTTTATATGCAAATGATATAAATTTAAAATCTTGTGCTGCTTGTCACGGTCAGAATTTTGAAAAATCTGCATTAAACAAAAGTAAGATAGTGAAAGATATGACGAATAAAGATATAAGAACAGCGTTAAAAGGTTATAAAGAAGGTAGTTATGGTGGAACTATGAAAGGTGTGATGAAAGGTCAAGTAGTAAGATATTCTGATAAAGAATTAGAAGAAATAGCTGATACCATTAAACCATTAGAAGTAGAAGGTGAATAACTTTCTTACTTCTTATTATTATTTATTAAATAGTTTAAAATCAATATTAGCAAAATGATATTTATTGTTATTAAAAATAAATTTTTTAATAGTTTCAAATTTATCTTTATTTAATATTTTTTTTTCTTCTGGTGCATAAACAAATTGTTTTTTTGCAATTTCTTTAAAAAATAAAAATTTGTTTTTTTGAATAACATATTCAAATATAAGTTCATTATTTAATATTTTTTTTAAATCTTCATAAACCTTTTGATTTTCACATTCTAATCTATATTCATTACTTTCTTTTATAACTATTAAAAAACCTATTTTGTTATTGTTTTTATCAGAAATAATATATTCTTTTTTTATTCTTTCTTTATTTAAATTATTTAACCTAATACCAGTTAATAAATAATAATAATATTTGTTAAACATAAAAATAGTGTTTAAAAATGAATCAAAATCTAACTTTAATATTATTGGTTTATCTTCTTTATAATTGTATCCATATTCATAAAAATAAGTTATTTTTTCTTTTATGTTTAATAGTTTTTTTACTAAATTTGTTTTATCTTCTATTTCATAAGATGAAAATATTTTTTTAATTTTATAAAGCGTTTTTGTATATGGTTGATTAGTTGAAAAATTTATATAGTTTTCTATAATCTTATAAATAGATAAAGCAATAGGTATGCTATTGTATGAACCATATTCACTACTTATAACAATAGTGTTTATATCTTTATAAATAATATTAAAAATTAAAAAATTAATTATTTTTTTTATTTCTTTAATATCCTTTTTAACTTTTTTATTTTTTACATCTATTTCTTCTATAAGATTTTTAAAATCTTTATCACTTAATTTTAATTCTAAAATAGATAAAAAATTTTCATTTTCAATTTTGTTAAGTTCTTGATTGTTTAATATGTTTATAAGTATTTCATTTTTTTGTGGTTTATATACTTTTAATTTTTGATAATCTAAAATTTTTATATTCACAACTAAACCTTTTTTATATTTAATTTTTTATAAAAATATTATAATATAATTTAATAATATTATATTTTAAAGGTATTAAATATGGGTGAAAAAATTTTTAAAAACAGAAAAGAACTTAAATCGAAAGGTTATACAATTTATTATTTAACAATAAAAGAATTTAATAGGTTAAACATTTTTAACAATATAGTTAAAAAGAATATTTTAAATATAGAAGAAGTTTATATAGATGAAAAAGATAAAATAATATATTGTGTTAATAATTAACTATTTTTTTTATTAGTTCATTCTTGTTTTCAATATTTTTCAAATTTACAAAAAAATAATTATCTTTAATTTCTTCTATACCTGATTGAAAACTTTTAGCAACGACTTCTGCACCATTTTTACAAGTAAAAGGTAAAAAAATAAAAAAGAATTCTTCAATTTTTAAAACAGAATCACTAAATCTTAATTCATTTTTTATCATTTTAACATATTTGTAATTATCTTCAATTTCAAACATTATAATACTATAATTATTTTTGTATCTTTTTGTATTGTATAATTCTATATTTATTTTTTTTAAAAATCTTTTATTTTTTAATATATTTTTAAGTAATCTTTTTCTTTGTGATTTCATATTTTAAACCTTTTGTTTTATTATATTATTTTCTTTATTTTTTTAATTTTAACAAATTAATATTTTTTTATATATAATATTTTTCAATTATTAACCTTCAAAAGGTTGGTAAGAAAATTTTATAAAGGAAATCAAATGAAAGTTTGTAAAAATAATTTTAGCAATTTTAACTTTAATATTGATAATGGTAGCATGTCAAAAACTACTAACAATATTGTATTGCCTGAATTATTAGATTATCAAACTTTCAGGAAGACTTCCTTATAGAATAAATTCTTATTTTATTTGAAGTCTTTTAAAAGAAGGCTTCAAATAACAACCTTCTTTTAAAAAATCCAAAACTTCTTATAAAATACACTGTTAAATAAAAATAAGTTTATTAATATTTGTTTTCTTTAAATATTAATTTAATAACAATATAAATACAAATAATTTATTTTTTATTTGTATTTATTAAACTAAGTGTAGTTCAGTCTGGTTAGAATACTGATTTTGGGTATCAGGGGTCATAGGTTCAAATCCTATCACTTAGACCATATTGTAGTATAGGCAAATTGGTAAAGCCACCAGTCTTTGAAACTGGTATTTGTAGGTTCGAATCCTACTACTACATCCATTTTTAATATGGTATTGTAGTTAATATTAGTATAATATTCTATTTTTTTAGAAAGTAAGTGGTGCAAATCCATTCAATACCTAAACTATATAGAAAGGGGGTGAAATTAAATAAAATCCTTATGTTAATAAAAAAAATATAAAAAGGGGGTGAAACAAGTTAAAAAAAATCTTCAATCATCAGTCAAATAAAAAATCTTCCACTTATTTGACTGATACTATTATATAAGAAATTATATCAAAAAAAATATATATAATATTTTGTATTACAATTAAAGGAATATAAATGAATACAAAAGAACAATTACTTGATGTAGTTTTAGAAAAAATAGTTAATATACAAGAAGCAAAAAATACTTTGCAAATATCGACTAATTTACAGTTGTTAAGAATAAAGTTTCCAAAACTTTCATTGTCAGACCAAAAAGAAATCAAAGATTATTTAGAAAATATTATACAACAATCTAATATTTCAAAACATAGTTTAATGGTTTCTAAAATAAAAGATAAAATTGAAGAATTTTCAAAAAAAGATGAAATAATTCATAAAGATGAAAATGGTGATGAAGTTTTAGAAGATAAAGAAAAAGTTTTAGAAAGACTTCAAACTAAACTTAAAGAAAGTGAAGAAATTTTATCAGAACTTTTAGAAAGAAAAGAACAACTTGTTGAAGGTGCTATTTTTGATGTTTTATTTGATAACACAAATGATATGTCAGATTTAAAGAAACAAACTATCTTAGAAAAGAAAATATGTAAAATTAAAAATATACCTTATGATACAAGATATGTTAAAGGTAAATCTAATTCAATGTAATACACTTTTAGTGTGTTGCATTTCTTCTTATTTTTTTTTTAAAAAATCTTTACTTACTTCCTATTTTACTTACTTAGATTAATTATTTTTCTTTTTATTTATATAATAATATTTAATTATAAATAAAAAAGGAATACTATTTCATGTTAAAAAAAAATGAATATATTTATACAAAAGCAATTGAAGAATTTTTGATAGTTTCAAAAACAGATGTAAATGGAAAAATAACTTATGTTAATGATTTGTTTTGTCAAGCTTTTGAATTTGACAAAGAAGAAGTTATAGGAAAAACACATTCTATAATCAAATATCCTACACATACAAAAGAACATTACGAAACTTTATGGGATACTATTAAAAACAAAAAAGAAGTATGGAAAAAAATAACAAAAAACAGTTCTAAAAGTGGGAAAACACTATATCAAGAAACAATTATAATTCCAATGTTAGATGAAAATGAAGAAATTATAGAATTTATTTGTTTAAGAACAGATATAACAAATTATACAAATCCTAACCTTCAACTTAAAGATTATTTAAAAGAAAACAATAAAAATGTTTTAGTTTATATTTGTATAGAAAATTATTTTTCTTTAGAAGAAATATATAATGAAGTTGAATTAGATAAAATAAATGATGAAATTTTTCAAAAAATAATTAAAAATATGCCGACTGATTTTAAAGAAAATAAGGTGTTTAACTTAGGTAATGGTGAATTTGCTATTGTAAGGAAAAAAATCTTAGGTGAAGATTTAGATTATTTACAATATTCAATTTCTGAATTTCAAAAAACTTTTGATAAAAATGAAATATTGGAAGATTACCAAATTTCAATATTAGTTAGTTTATCATATGGTGATAAAGTTTTAGAAAATGCTAAATTAGGTATGAAAAAGATTAAAAATTCTGGAAATAATTTTATTGTTGCAAATAATTTAATAGATGAATCTAAACAAAAAGTTCAAAAAAATATGGAAATATTAAATATGGTTAATATAGCTATAAATAATAATAAAATAGTTTCTTATTTTCAACCTATTATAAATAATGAAACAAAAGAAATAGAAAAATATGAATCATTAGTAAGGTTAATAGATGAAAACAATAATGTTTTATCACCTTATTTCTTTTTAGAAGTTTCTAAAAAAGGAAAGTATTACCACAGAATAACTAAAATAGTTTTAAATAATTCTATTGAATTTATTAAAAAAAATGATGTAGTTGTTTCAGTTAATCTTTCTGCTTTAGATATTGAAACAAAAAATATATCAGAATATATAATAGGAACTTTAAAAGAAAATATAGAAGTATGTAATAAATTAATTTTTGAAATATTAGAAGATGAAAAAATTGATGATTTTAATAAAGTGATAAATTTTGTTAATACTGTTAAAAAACTTGGTGTTAAAATAGCAATTGACGATTTTGGAACAGGATATTCAAATTTTGAAAGATTGTTAGATTATCAACCTGATATAGTTAAAATAGATGGAACATTAATAAAAAATATAGTTCAAAATAAATTATCCTTAAATATTGTAGAAACTATTGTATCTTTTGCTAAAAAACAAAATATGGAAATAGTAGGTGAATTTGTTGAAAATGAAGAAATATATACAAAAATAAAAGAATTAGGTGTAGATTATTCACAAGGTTATTATTTTGGAAAACCTTCAACAGATATTTCTAAAAAAAAGAATACTTAAAGTTTAATTATGCTATAATTTATACCTTTAATATTAAAATATAATATTTTTTATATTATAAACAATAAAGGTATAAAAAATGATAAATATAAAAAACGAAATTACTAACAACAATCTTTTCTTAAACAAAACAATTGAAAAAATTAAAGAAGTTCCAGGTTCATATAATAATGTCTTTAAAAACATTATAAATAGCAATAATATTTTCAAAGATAAAGAAACTTATGAAAAATTTTTCTTAGATTTTTTTCTAAATGATAAACTAATTGATTTTCATATAGAATTTATTAAAAATAACAATACAGAAGATGTAATTCTTTTTTATTCAAACATAATAGATAATGATAAAAATGAATTTAAAAATAATATCAATTTTCAAAAAATATATAGTGAAGTTAAAAATAAAATAAATAATAAAAATTTTAAAATTTCTAATATTATAAAAGATGAAGTAAATAATTTTATTGTTTTTTTTAATATAGATTACAAAGAATTAAATGATATTTCAAAAAATACTGAAATTTTTTTATCAACAGAAGAAGATTTGTTTGAAGAAAAATTATTTTCAAATTTAAAATTTAAAAAAGATATTTTATTATTATCTAAAAAATATAAAGATTTTTTAATTTCTAACAAAGAAATTGATTTACAAAAACATTTAACCTTTTTAAACAATTTATTTAAAACTATTAAAAACATATATAAAACAGATATTGAAATAAATAATTTTATATATAACAATTTTACATCTTATAAAAGTAGTCTTTTTGATTTAAAAAATAATAAAATCAATTTCAATGTATTTTATACCTTTTTACCAGAAAATAACAAAATAAAAGAAGATATATTAGAAATGAATTATAAAGCTGAATTATTAGAAATGTTAAAAGATGATAAATATAAAAAAATCACTTCTAAATATACAAGTAATGAAAAGGATTTAACATTATTAATTAGTAGTAAATACTTTAATGTTAAAATATTGAAAGATATAAATTTTGATAAGCAGTTATTGATAGAAATTATTGATAAAAATATAAAATATTCAAAAAAAGATGAATATTTAAAAACAAATATATTATCTATATTAGATAATTATAAAATACTTTTTGACAAAAAAGAAGAAAAAGAAAAAGTTGTTGAAATTGTTAAAAATGAATTAGAATATTTTAATATAGAAAAATATAAAAATATCAATGTAATAAAAGAAAAAAATATCAAAGAAAACAATTCAAATATTAAAAACATAATATATTCTTTTAAATATTTTAACGAAAAAAATAATATTATAGAAGAAACTTTTAGATATAACGAAAAAAAAGTTGAAAACATTAAAAGTATTTGTGAAGATTTTTTAAAAAATAATAATATACCATTTAAAGATACAGAAGATGCTTTATTTAAAATTTTTAACAATATTTCTGACAATTATTTTAAAATGTTTGTATTTGAAATATTGTTTAATGAATATAATAATATAGAATTAATCTTTGATAATTTAGATTTATATAAAAGATATGTGTCATATCGAAAATTTAATAATCTTTTTAAATTTTATTTTGATAAATTAAATAAAGAACAAACAATCAAATTGATTAAATCTGGTGTAATAGAAGATTTTGAATTAATGGAAGAACTATTAGAAAATATTGTAGGTGATATAAATGTTAAAAAAGATAAAAATCTTTTTTTATCTAAATTAATAATTGAAGAATTAGAAAAAGATAAAAATATAGTAAATGAAAGATGGTTTAGAAATTATATAGAAATTTTAGATTTAAATATTTCTAAAAGAAATATAGATATAGATGTTATTATTGATAATAATAAAGAAATAAACATTCCTTTAACTGATATTATAAAAATGTTTTATATTGATGATAAACCTAATATTGAAGAATATTTTTCAAATAAAATAAAAAATGGGAACACTTATATTGATATTTATAATTTATTAAATGATTTTTCAATAATCATTACTGCTTATAGAAAATATGACAGTATAGAAATAATCAAAAAAATTTTTAATAGTTTAAATAAAATAGATAAGAAAATTAAAAAAGATATTTTAAAGAATAAAGAATTTGTTATTAAATTAATAAAAAAACAAGATAAAGAAGTATTAAAAAAATATTTAGAAGATTTCCTTATCAAAGTAGAAGATAAGCATTTAAATTTAGAAGATTTTTTGAACAGTATTGAAAAAGATAATAAAAATTTAAAGAAATTTAAAAATTTAAAAATAAATTACAAAGACGAATATAGAAATGATGATATTATCAAAATATTAAAAACATATATAAAAATCAAAAATAATAATAAAGATGATTATTATATTTTACCTGAAATAGAAGAAATTTTTAAAAATATTTTAACAACAGTTGTAGAAAAAATAAATAAAAATACATTACAAAGAAATCTAATATATTATTTTTTATTAAATAGTGAAAATCAAACTATTAATAAAATTTTCAAACATAAAATATTTAATGAATTAAAAGATAATAATATTGACTATATAAAAGAACTTTATGTATTTTTTAATAAATATTATTTTACACCTAAATATAAAATGAATAAAATATTAGATAAATTAGAAATAAATATTGAAATATTATCTGAAAAAGAATATAAAGAAAAATATAAAGATGGGTTAATACCATTAGATGATGATGTTGATAATAGTAAAATTAAATGTATTACAAACAAATATGGTGAATTATTAGATGTATTTTCTTTTGAAGTTTTTGATGAAGAAAATAAAATAGAAACATATCAAAAATCTTTTTCATATCAAGATATTGAAAAAAATGATGTTATAATTCCAGAAGTCTATTATAATAAAAATTTAGAATATTTTAGAAACAAAGTAAATAACAGTAAAACATTTTATTCAAAAAAAACAGATATATCTACATATAAAGATTATAAAGATTTAACACCTGGTGAAATACCACAAAAAAAGAATATCAGAAAACTTCAAAAAAAATATGGAATCTTAACTGATGAAGATTTTATAACTATTAAACAAACACCTAAAAAAAATTATTTTGATGATTATGATTCAATAGAAAAAATTTTAAATTATAATGATTTTATTGTTTTTGATGATAATGTTTTAAATGAATTAGTTGAAAATTATAAAAAAAATATTTATTTATTAAATTTATTTTATCATAAAAAAGATGATTATAACAAAAATGAAATTGAATATGTTTCTAATAAAATGAAAAATGATGAATATTTTTATAAAAACATTGTAGAAGTTTTTGAAGATATATCAAGTTTAAATTATACAAAAGAAGTTTTATTTGATATATTTGAATTATATCCTTTTAAAGAAGAAGATAAAAAGAAAATATCTATAAAACTTTTTGAAAATTTTCTTGTTGTGGATGAAGATGATTTTTATATGGAATCTTTAAATTTAACAGAAAAAGCTATAAAACAATTAGAAACACTTGTTAAAGAAAATAAAAAAATAAATTTATTAGTTAAAGAATATATAGGTATAGAAGAAACTTCAACACAATTAAAAGTAAAAGAAGAAGAAACAATATACGATTTAATTGTAAAAAAAATAAAAGAAAAACAACATAAATTTAAAAGTTTTAATTATATCACAAAGTTTTCTAATGAAATTAGTAAAGAATTTGAAAATACAATCATAGGTGATATTGGTAAAAAAAACATTAATTACATAAATACAAAAGAAGAAGAAATTAAAAAAATAAATCAACTTTTAGACAATCATTATGAATCATTTTATAACTTAAAAGATAATTTAGATAATATCAAATCAGAAATAATGTTAATTATACAAAATATTTACAATGAAAATAAAGAAGAATACAATTATCAAAAAATAATATTAAAACAATTTGATGGTAATAATTTTGAAAAAGTTATTAAGATATTACTAAATTTTAAAAACATTGAAGATAGTAATTTGAATTCTTTGATAGAAATGTATAAAGAAACTTCTAATACTTTAAATGAAAACAATATATTTATAAAACAAAATAATTCTAAATTTAAAAAAGCAAAAACAGATTTGATTAATTTAAAAAATAGTTTCATTAAAACTTCAAATATAAAAGCTTTAATATTTAATGAAGATTTAAAAATTGATAATATTTTAATAGAAAGTTTGTATAAAAAAGCAGGTATAAAACAAGAAGATTATTTAGAAGAAAACAATTATTTAATTGATTTAAACAAAGTTAAAGATAATATAAAAATAGTAGAACAATTAATTAAAAAGTCAAATGAACTTAATAAAAATAAAAATAATAAAAAAGAAAAACTAATTCATTTAAATGAAGTTTTTTCTTTTGTTTTGAAACTTGACCTTACTTTAGAAGAAAGAACATATTTAAAAAAATCAATATTATTTGGTGAAGATATAAAAGAAGAAATAATAGAAAAATATTTTGAAGATGAAATTTATATTAATTTTAATAAACAAGATTATTATAAAAATAAATTACAAACTAACAATTATTTAAAAAAGATAAAAACATTTTGGAAAGATGAAGACATTGTAGATTTAACAAAAGATTTCAAAGAACAAGCAATAATATTTGAACTTCATTATACAACAGAAGAATATAAACAATTAATAGATTTGTTTAATAAATACAGTATAGATATTTCTTTTTTTCATAATTATGATATTTCTAATTTAGTTAAATTAAATTTTAAAGATTTAAAATTATATTTAGAAAAGATATTTAAAAGTAAAGATTTTAATAACAAAATGAAAGAACAATTTAATAAAGAAATTAATATGTATTTTAATGAAGTTGAAAAAGTTTTAGAAATAGAAGATTGGAATAATTTAGATTACAATAAAATAATTTCTTATTTATATACTATTGAATATAAATTAGATAACGAAACAATGTCAAAAGCATATATATCTGGTGTATTAGCAAATGAAGGTAAAATAGAAGGTTCTACTTTATCAAAAAAAGATGCTGTTTCTTTAAACGAACTTAATGTTTCTATAAAAGAATTACAAGAAAAAGAAAAAGAAAAACAAATAGAATATAAAATTCCTGAATTTAAAACTTTAACAGAAGTAGAAGATAAATTAGTATTAACAGAATATTTAACACCTTCAGATGAAAGAATTTATGTTCATGCTTCAAGTATTCCTTGTTGTATGTGGGTAAATAATGTAGCAGGTGGATGGTTTAATACTATGTTAGAAAAACCAAATAAATTAGGTTTATATTTATATACTGAATTTAAAAATTTGAATATAACTGATAAAAAAATATTATCAGAATTAATACAAAAGCATAATAAAAATGTTTTAAACAATGATGTTGATTATGAATTAAAAGAAAAAATAAAAACATTTGCAATTGAAAAAGGTATAATGACTGCTGCTTCTGGAAGTTATAATATAGAAAATCAATATACATTTGATAATGTCGAAACTATACAAAAAAGTTTTGATAACAATGGTGTTAGGGTTAATAAAATTTCTGATAGCAAAATAGTAAATGGATTAGATAATTTTTCAGAATTGATGATTTTAAAAAGTAATATTGATATAATTAATAAAGCGATAGAACTTAAAAATAATAGTGAAGATGTTGAAAAAGAACTTAAAAAATATGCAAATAATAAAATACTTTTTACAACACTTGGTTTAGGTTATTCTGACATAAAAACAAGAAAAATAAAAATTAATAATTACAATATTAATGTTAAAGAATTAAATGAATGCTATACAGATGCTTATAATTCAAATGGTGTTAATATGGTAAAAATTAAATCAGATGACTTTTTTCATATAGAAGAAAATGGTTTTGAAGAATGGTTTAAACAAAAAAATTACCATAATCTTTCTATTGAAGAATTAAAAAAAGAACTTGCTAAATTTGAAAAAGAATTAACAAACTTAATCAATAAAACTACAATTAAAATTCCTAATAAAAAAAATAATACTACTTCAAACAATATATAGATTTACTTTTAAAGTAAATTTATATATATAAATGCAATATATTTATATTAAAATCAAAGATATTTTTACAGTTTTAAACTTCTAAGTATATTTTATAGTGTTAAACATTTTTTTATAAAATTAAAGCTATTTTTATATTTGTTTATTTTTAATTTTTAATACATATATTGTTGTTAATATATTATCTTGATATATAACAAGCTTATTGCTACCTTTTTAAGCATACATAATAAAAATATTTTTTTAATTTATCATTGCTTATCAAACCAACGCTAACTTATTTTCATCATCTAAATCATAAATGTTTATTTTTAATCATATCAACTTTCTTTTTTATCTTTTAAATAAATGTTTTAATTTTAAGTAAAAAAAATATTTTTATTTTCTTTTATCATATTGATTGATTTTGTTTTATTTTTTTCAATATGGTTAATTTGATTATATTGCTAATTATTTTTTGTTTTACTTGCTATAAATACCTATAAATAAAATTCATTTTTCTGTATAAGGTTAAAAAATAAAATTAAAAAGCTAATAAAATTAAAAAGTTAATACAATTTAAAAAAATAATAATAAATTTAATAATATAAATTTAATAATGCAATATCACAAACATCATAAACAAATAATATTAGAAACAATAAAAATAATTTTTTTATTTAAAAATTTAATTTTTAAAATATATGTTGCTAAAATATTTTTATAAAATATAAAAACAAACTAATTAAATCTTCAAAATAAATATTTAAAGCAAATATAAAAAATAAAACAAATAAAAAACTTTAAAGTAAATATAAGAAATAAAACAAGATAAATACAATGATTGTAAAAACAAAAGGAATAAAATCAAACAATATTTTTTCAATTAACTATATAAGAATATAATCATACAAAGATACAAATATATTTCTTCTTCAATAAAATATTTAATTAAAAGAAAAGGTTTATGCATTATTAAATTATTAACAATGTTTTTTTTAAATAAATTTTAACCTTCATCAATAAATTAACTAATAAGAAACAACAGTGTAAAATTTTAAAACAATATTTAATTAAAAAAATAACAAAAAGTTTTTTTAACATTCTTTATTTATTATTAAACTATTAATTGTAAAAATAATAAAAGTATTTTTAAAATATTTTAATGATAGCATAAACTTCAAAATTAAAAATCCTTTCAAAAAAATATTTTCTAATTTTAGTTTCGATTCCAATTTTATTTTTACAGTTGATTATTTTATTTTGATTATGCATACTACATATCATTTTATTTTCTTTCTTATATATAATTTATATATACATAAAAACAAAATACAAATATCAAAAAATAAATTTTATTTTATATATATTATTAACAATACAAAGTTAAAAATATATTTTAATTTAATAATAATTATAGTTTATAGATTATTAGTAAAAAATTTTTTTAATCTATTTATTTTTTACTGGTAGATTATTTTATAACAAATATTTTAATTAATGTTTTTAATAATTTACAACTTATATTTTTAAGTGATAAAATACATATTAATATTATTGATATTTTAACCAAACATTTTTATTATTAAAAATAATTGTTATTTTAGTTTTGCATATTTTGTAAATGTTAGTATTTAAATTTTCTTTCTATTTTTTTATTTAATAATTTATGATGCATAATTTTAAATAATTTTTTTTATTAACATTCAAACATAATATTTTTCCTATATAATTATCTTCTATTTTAAAATAAATATATTTGTAAATATGTTTTAATACAAAAAAAATAGAATGTAATATTTTATTAAGTAAGTATATTGTTAAAATATTTTTTTAAATTCTAACTAAAACAAAAAAAATACATCAATTGAAAATATTATTGTTTAACAACTTTTAATATCAGTATAAAAAGAATTTTGCATTATTTACAGTTTAGTAATATTTTATTTTTAATAATAATATTTTAATATTTTAGTTCAGTCTTTAATATAACCATATAAAAGCAATCTATATTTTTAAAGTTATTATTATCTTTTATAGAAAAATCAAAAAGACATATTTATTGTTTTTATAACATATAAAAAAGTATCAAAAAAACTGATTATAAAAATTTATTTTTCGTAGATAAAAATATATTTAAAATCAATATAACTTATTTTAATTTATTTTTTTTATTATCAAATTTAAAAACAATTTTGCATTGTTAAAAAAAGATTGTTGTTGTTTAATATAAACAATCAAATTTAGTTTCTTATTTCAAACCTATTAAAGTAATTAAAAAAATAATTATCTAACGAATTATCAAATAAAAAAAATACAACATTATTTTGAAGATGATTATATTTTATTAGAAGTTTTTATAAACAAATAAAAGAAGGAACATTTTTTTCAAATAAAGAATGTTTTTATTTGGAAATAATAAAAAAAATATTAAATTAATTAAATGGCAAAGTTGTAGAATCAATGTAATATAAAACTTCAAAAAAAGATATAGAAGCAAAATATCTGTAATTACACAAATTAGAAATATATAAAAGAAATAAAATAATTTAATTTTATTATTCTTTAAGTCCTAATAGTTTAATTTAATATTTGAATATACTAAGATAATGAAAATTTTTTTTATTCTAATAGTATTTATATTTTTCTAAAGTAGTTATATAATAATTGATAAATATATTGTAATTGTCATAAAGGTAAAAATATTAATAACATAGAAGAAGATATTAAAGAAGAATAACTATATAAGATTTTGTATATTTTATAATAGAAATAAATATAAATTGATAGAACTATTATTTAAATTATCCTTATTTTAATGATATATTTAAATAATTTATTTTAGATTAAAAGAAAGGAAAAAAGAATATTCTTAAAAAGAATGTATAATAATAAAAAAAACAAAGGAAAAAATTATGCTAAGAAGAATTAAAAAGATAGGGCTAAGTATAATAACAATATTATTGTTAGCACAAAATTCAAATGCAATGGAAGAAATTTATCCAGATGAAAATTTAGAAGGTTTAGGATATTTGAATGAAACATTTGAAGATAGTATATATGAAGACTACAATTATGACGGAATAGATTCATTAAACAATGGTGATGCAGAATTAGAAGATTATTTTTATTTAATAAGTGATTTAGATTACTATACAAATGAATTATTAATGTTTGAAAATGCAATACAAGAAGAAGATTATGAAGTAAATGGAAATTGTGATGAAACAAAAGATTATTGTTTAATCGAAGTTTCAAATGAAGAAGATTTGATAAACCAAACAAAAGATTATTATATAGATTATCAAAAAGAAGATAAAAAATCAGATATAAAAAATAAAGAAGAATTAATAAAAGAAATAGAAAATTTAAAAGAATATGTTAAATCAAAAAAAGAAGAAATAAATAATGCTATTAAAGAATATACAGAAAATAATTCTGACAACATATCAGAAGAAGATTTGATAGAATTAATAAAAGAAAATAACAGTTATACGATAGAATCAGCAGAAGAAATTTTAGAAGATGATTTAGAAGAATCAACAATAGATGAATTATATGAAGATGGTGATTTAATAGAAGAAGTGATAATAAAAGGTAATTTTGGTTATAAACATTTATATGATACTTCTTATGGGAATAGTGTTGTAAATACTTTACCAGGGTGTTATAATTTAATAAATGAATATAAAGATTTTTTAAGTGAAGATAACTATAACAATTTAATAAAAGAATTAGATGATTTAAATCAAAAAATTAAAAATAGAAAAAAATATATAGATGATAAAGTTTCACTTTATTATTCTAACAATGCTGATAAATTAATAAAAAAAATAGAAATATTTGAATCACCAGCAAATGAAAAAGTAGGTGAAGAAAATTGGTATTTTGGATATGATTTTAAAAAAGGGGAAATAATAAATTATAGTTCATTATATTTTTTAAAATGGAAAGTAAATGATGAAGATGAAAATTTTCAACAAAAATATAATATTTTAAAAAAAGAAACAGAAGAAACTTTGAAATATATAAAAGATATTGAAGAAATTAAAGACAAATATGATAAAATTTTAATTTTAAATAAACATTTAGAAGAAATGAATGAAGAATATAAGGATTATAAATTATTTTTAGAAATCAACAACGAAATAGAAGAATATTATAAAGAAAATATTGATTTATCTAATTATGATTTAGAAATATATTCAGAAGATAGTGAAGAATATAAAGAACAACAAAATAATTTTAAAGAATATTATGATAAATATGAAAACAATGAAATAGAAAACCATTTAAATAAAATCAAAGAATATACAAAACAAATAAAAATAGAAAAAGTAAGAACAAAACAACTGCAAAAAATAGAAGAATATATAGAAGAAAGCAAATCTAATTATATTCTATTAAAAAGATTATATTCAAATAAAGAAATGATAGAAAAAATAAAAGAAATAAAAGAATATGAAGAAACATTAAAATCTTATATAGAAGATGATGAATTAAAATATTTAATAGAAAGAAATTTAGAAGATTTGAACAGATATAATGATATGATGAATAATTATTTATTATATGTTATAAATACAATAAATATATATAAAAACAGATTAGAATTCAACAAAGATAAATACGAAGAAGATTTTTATATTTCAGCATATAATACATTTGAAAAAGTTAATAAAGAATTTAAAGATGAATTAATTAATTGGGCTATAAATCAAATGAATCAAATAATAAAAGATACTTCTAAATATATAAAAGAAGAAGAATATGTTTATAAAATAGGGTTGATAGAAGATGTTGTTGAAGATACAAGATATACAAATATATACGAATATCATCATAATGAAGTTAAAATACCTTCGAAAGTAATAATAAAAGACAAAACTTTTTTATTAAAATATAAAGAATATAAATCAAAAGTAAAAGAAATAGATTCTGTAATAAAAGAAAAAACGCAAGACAGTTATTACAATAATTATAAAGACAGGTTAGAAGATTTTAAAGAAAAAATATTGGAAGATGGTTCAGATGCAATAAGTGAATATTATTTTTATTCAACTATGAAAGACATTCAAAATAAAATAGCTACTTTTCCTTGTGTAAGTTTAGAAAAATACAGAAATATTAAGATTTTACCGTTTAATGAAGAACAATATGAAGAATTAAATTTGTTAAAAGAAAACTTAATAAAATTATATAATGATTTAGATGAAGAAAGTATATTGGAAGATGTAGAAAATGATAATGAAAAAATAAATAAAAATGATTTTAGATGGATTGATAATTTGTTAAGAATTTCTATAAAAGAAAAAGGGTATTATGAAAAAGCAATAGAAGAAGATTTTGAAAATAAAGAAGATATATTGAATCAAATCGAAAAGAATAAAGAAGATATGTATAAATCTTTAAAAGAAGCATATAATTACAAATTAATAAATGTGTATAAAAATATTTTTATATCTTATATGGAAAGGTATGATTATGAAAATATAGATTCAGAAACTTTTATTTTTAATGAAGGTGAATATTATGTTAAAATTAAAAATGAAATAGAAAATGTTTGGTTATTAAAAGATAAAGAAGGGTTAGAATCATATATAGAAGAACAAGAAAGTAATTTAGGAATAAATTTAGAAAAAGAAATAAAAGACAGGTTATCTTATTTTGAAGAATATGTAAATGATACTACAATGAATGAATTAGAAGAAGAAATAAAACAATGTAATTTTTACATTAAAACATTAGAAAGTGAATACACATTAGATTTTATTTTTGAAGAAGAAAAAATAAAAGAATTGGAAGGGTTGATAATAAAAACAAAAAATATATTGCTTACAAAAATAAAAGAAAAACAAAAAGATTTCCCAAGTGAAATAGATATGGAATTAAGTTTAGATTCTAATAATCAATTAGAAGGTGAATTATTAAAAATAGATAATAAAAATTATTTTTTAAAATTAGAAGAAAATTATATTGAAATAACTATAAAATCAAACAACATTTACAATTTATTTAATGTAAAAGAAGAAGATTACAGTATAGATGATATAGTAGATAAATTAAATAATGATTATAAATATTCAAAAGTATTAGTGTTAGAAGGGTTTAAGAAAACATTATTAAGTGGTGCTAATTTTGGAATAAATGAAGATGGTGATTTAATAATTACAGTAGATTATTTAGATAGGGATAAATTATTAAATGGAAGTTTAACAATAAATATAGTAGATTTACAAAGTGGTGAAATAACAAATAAAGTAAATATAACAATATCAAGTGAAAGTATTGATGATGGATTAAGTAATATTAATTTAAAAGGCAATATAAATACAGATATAAAAAGTTTTGAAGAAAAATACAATATAAATAATCCATTTGTAATAAAAGAATTAGAACCTATATTTTATATAAGATTCGATAAAATTACAAATGAAACATGGGAAGGTGGCGACAAAGAAACAAGAAAACATTTTATAGAATATAAGTATATGTTAGAAAACAACAAATTAAAAGTGGAAAGTTCAACAGAATGTGTAAAACCAACTGGAAATGTTTATGGTGGATACATAGTAGAATTTGAAAGAAGTTGTGATTTTAATAATATTCAAACAATTGATTTTGAAATATCAGGTTCAGAAAACAAAAAACTATATATAAAGAATGAAAAAGAAAAAGAAACAATAGTAAATCAAACAAGTTTTGAAGGTGGTTTGTTAATAACTAAACCAATATCACAAGATAGTGAAGAATTAATAAAAGATTTAAAGAAAAATAATATATCAACAAATAATATAGATAAAATGTATTCTGAAATAAAAAGATTAAAAAAAGAAAAAACAATAGAATATAATAAAAAAATATTGTTAAAAGATGTGTTAAAATTTTTAAATGAAGAAGAAATTAAACAATTCAAATCAACTGTAAAAAAATTCACAACAGTTGAAACAACTGAAAAATAATAAAAAAAGGGGAAGTAATGAAAAAAGGTATATTAATATTAAGTATAATAGTAATAAGTATAATAGGTTTTACAGGATGTGAAAATCATTCTGTAAATAACAACGATAATAATAAGCAAAATAATGAATATATAAATAAAAAAGGTAATTTAAAAAATTTAAAAATCAAGCCATTAAAAGAAATAAAAATTGATAATAAAATAAAAAACAAACTATTAGAAGAAAAGAAAAATAGGATAATAAAAATAAAATTAAAAGAAGAAAAATATAAAAAAAACTACAAAACAAAAGAAGAAAGAAGGGAAATATATAAAGAAAATTTTAATAAGTATATTAAAGAAAAACAAAAGAAAATAGACATTGAAAGAAACAAAAGAAAACAATTAAAAAAAGAAAATAAAAATAAAAACAAATATAATGATTATCAAAACAAAATGGATAAAATAAAAAAATTAGAAGAAGAATTAATTTTAGAAATAGATGATAAAAAAATTAAAAAACTTAAAAGAAAAATTAAACAATTAAAAAGAAGAATAAAATTTTCAAAACAAAGATAATTTTATATTTAAAAGAAAGATATATACAATTGCATTGTATAATACAGTAAAATTATGATGATTAAAGTTTTAAATTTAAAAAAGTAGAAGTTGTGTTATATGTAAAAGATATGTGTATTCTTAGTAGCAATACAGAATTAAAATATCATAAAGTAATAAAAGATTTCAAAGAATATAGAAAATTTTTGTTAGAAAAAAATATAGATAAATACAAGTATTTGTATTTAAAAAAACAGAATGATAAAACAATCAAATAAATACAAGTTATTATTTAAATAAAAGGCATAATGTAAAATAACAAAAATAAAAATAAAAAAATATTATAATATTTATATATAAAACAAATAAAGGTAAAAATATGTGGTTATTTAAAACAGCTAAAAAAATGACAGATAATACAAAATCAACAATAAAAGAAACAGTAATAAAAATAGATGAAACATTAATGGATAATGATACAATTATAGAAGATAAAGAATTTGAAAATAAATTTTTAAAATATTACAAATATATATGGTATAGTGTTATTGTTTATTTAACAGTATCATTTTTATCTTATATATTAAGTTAATAAAATTAAAAAAGAATTATTTAAACATTAAATAACAAACATAATAAGTATATATTATTTTTTATTTAGTTATAATATATACAATTAAATAAATGTAAAGGTTATGATATGAAAATAATTTCTTCAACACTTATATTTACAACAATAATTATATTAAGTTATATAGTTAATGTAAATATTACTTCCAGCATAAAAGATACCAAAGTAAAACAATTGATAAAAGAACAAATTATAAATAATTATTATCAAAAATTAATGTAATAAGAAATAAATTTTTTAATTTAAAAGATATTAATAGATATAAAACCAAATCTTACAATATAAGAAAAAAATAAATTTTTATTCTACTTTTAAATTTATATAATATATCAAATTTACAATAATATTTATAATTGTAAAATATATTAATAAAGGAAATTAAATGAAAAAAATAATAATAGCAATAGCAATGTTAGGCTTAAGTTTAAGTTCATTAGAAGCAAATATAGCAAGACATGTAAGTAATAAAGATTACTGTAATGTAAATGCCCAACTTTTGATAGATAGATGTTATCAAGAAGAAAAAAAACATCAAGTACCGTTTGTTTGTCATAGAATTTTTGAAAATATTAAAAAAAAAGGACCTAATACCTGTTCAATTCTTATAGGAAATATTTTATATAATAATTTTCAACGGGGTTATTTTTTAAAACCACAAAAATTTAATTTCATAGGTGTTGATGAAAATGGAAAAAGGATTTAAATAAAATATATAATAAAATTCTTAAAACAAACCATAAAGGAAGAAAGATGAAATTAAACAAAAAAATAATAACAAGTTTAGTAATATTAGTAATATCACAATCAATATTAAATGCTAATGAAGTAAAATCAGAAAATAATATAAATAATATAGTAAAACAGAATATAAATAATGATATGCAAATAGAATCAGAAACAAATAAAGAAAAAGTATATAAGTTTGGAAATCTATTAATGAAAGAAAATGTATTAAATCAAATAGAAGAACAATTGGAAAAATACAAAAAACTTAAAACAACATTAATAATAAAAAGAACAAAATACAAATTAACAGAAGAAAAAGAAAAGCAATATAAAGAAATATTAAAAGATTTAACAGATATGATAAATTATATGGAAAAACTTATATCAGAAGTTAAAAAAGATTCGGAAAAAACAGATGTAGAAAGTCTGTTAAAAGAAAAGGAAGAATTGTTTAGCAGAAAGACTTTTACAAAAAGAAGATAAAAATATTAATATATAATAAAACCATAGTTATAGAAAAAAATGTGTCGTCTATAACTATTATCACAGGACAATCCTTACTTTATTTTACCTTTTTTTAAAGTAAGGCTTCAAATATTTTAATTTGCCTTTTTATATTTGACATCATAATACATATAAATAATTAAAGTATTATGATGTTTTCTTCTATAAATAAAAAATAAATTTTTTTTAATTTCAAAGATATTTTATAAAATCGAATGAAAAAATCAATAAAAATAAAATTATAAGATATAATAGTTTAAAATTAAAAAGGATTTAAATGTCAGAATTTTTTAAAACAGTAAATTATAACTATGAAGTTAATTTCGGTGAAACAAAAGAAAAAACAATACAATTAGTTATAAGTGTATTAGAATCATTTGTAAGTATAGTAGTATTTTTTGTAAGAATGTTTGATGGGTATAAGAAAAAAGAATATCATTTTGTAAAAGAAGTAAAATATTGGTATAGTTTATTTATACCAGGTGTTAAATCATTTTTTATATTACCTATATATATAATTATATTTTTAATAGGGTATATAAGAATATTTTTTAAAACATTATTTGTTTATCATAAAATAAAATAAAAGTATAATTATAATTTAAAGATAAGTAAAAATATTTTGATATAATAAATATATAAGAACGAAAAAGGTATTAAAGTGAAAAAAAAATATATTATAACAATTATTTTATTGTTATCAACAATATTTATTACTGGTTGTAAAACAGATTATGTAGAAGAAGAACCTAAAACTTATTTAATAGAATATAATGATATGATAGAAGAAGTATATCCAGAAGAAATATGTTTTGTATCAACAGCATATGACGAAAGAATAGAAGATAAATATTTGTTTTATGAAGATGAAGTAGGAAATGATATAAATTATTATAAAAAATGGTCTAATATGAAAAGTATAAATGTGTTAAACATAATAACAAACAGATTAGAAGAAGCATATTATTCAGGGTGTAATAAAATAGTATTAACAGATGTTGATATATTAGATTATTATAATGGTTTTGATTTAACAATAACAGATGTTGATATATTTTTAAGTGAAATATATAACAATTCTTTAAACTATGGATATGATATAGGTTTTTTAAGTGATGAAAATTTAGATATTGAATTGCAAAAGTATTTTGATTTTAAATTAATAAACTAAAATAACAAGATGTATACTTGTTATTTTAATAGTAATATTATTCTATTTCTATATAAACATCTAAATAATTAAAAATATTTTTAAATGTTTTTATTTCAGAAGAAGAAAAAAAGTTTGGATATTCGATACCATATCTTAATTCTTCTTTTAATAAATTAATATATTCCAAATATTTAATTCTAACAAAATGTTTTGTTTTTTCTATTTCTTCAATAGGAATTTCTTTATCGTTATAATCAAATTGTTTAAGTATAGTTTTAAAATATGTAATAAGAATAATTCTTTTAGCATTATTTTCATTAATAATATTTAAAATTTTATTTTTAGTTTTCTTTTTAGAATATTTAAATTCACCAGTTTTCAAATCATTTTCAATTTTAAGTATAAGATAAATAATAGAATCAATATTTAATTGATTAAAACTTTCTATTGTATTTTTATTGTTATTCATTAAAAATCCTTTCAAATTTTATTGTATTTAATTATAGTATATATTTTACCTTTTTAAATAATTTTTAATAAAAATTTAACAAAAAATAATAATTATAAGATTTGTTTATAATTAAAAAGAAATTTTATAAAAAAATGTTATAATATATATTATAAGAATTAATAAAAAACATATTATAAATCAAAAGGAAAAACAAATGAAATCATATAACAAATTAACAGAAGATGAAATATCAAATATAAAAATAAATATACAAAGAATGGTTCAAAGGGGAAGTAATATAAAAGAAATCCAAAAAACATTAGATATAAGTAAAAACACAATATTAAGAATAGAACCAGAAGCAGATGTTAATGAATATTCAGAAAGATATGATGATTTGTTTCATTTTGATTATTTGTTTGAAAGATAAAAATACATAAAAGTGTTTCACATGTAGTCTAACCTTCATTTTATAATGAAAAATTCATTATTTTATTTTTCTATATTTTTTGTATTTTTATTATTTTTGATTAATTTAATAAAAAATAATTTACTAAAAAGTTTATAATTTTCTTTTTGTAATAAATCTTTTATAGAAAAATCAGTATTATTAAGAATAAAGTTTTCAATAAGTTTTTTATTTGTAAAATGATTTATATATTGGATAATTTTATAATCAATATTAATAAGAATATCTAAATTTAAATTTTTAAGCTGTTCAAAATTGTTAATAAATTCATTGTTATTATTTTTAATAAAATTTATTTCTTCATCAACAATGTGTTGTATAACTGTATCATTAATGTTGTTATGTTTTTTATTTTTTAAAAGTTCTTTTAAGTATAACCTTTTAATATTTGGTTCATTGTTTAATATAGTATCAATAGCAGTGATAATTGATTTGCTTTTATTGTTATTAGAAAAATAATGTATTTTAGATTTTAAAAATTTTTTAGCAATTTTTTCATCATCACCTATGTTAAATATTTTAATAAGTAATTTTTTATCTATATTATAATTTTTGTATTTAAGGATAATTTTTATTTCATTACTGTTATAATTTTCAAAATCATTTTTGTATTTTATCAATATATTTTCAATTGAAGGCATATTGTCTATCATTTCATTTATATCATCATCAGAAAGTCCATTTAATATCTTTTTAACAATATCTACATCATTTAAAGTATCAATAGTTTTTCCATAACCATATTTTTTAATTTCTTGTTCTAACATTTGAATTTCATTAATAAATTTATCGCCAATAAATAAATTTGAATTTTTATTTAAAAAAATATTTTTTAAATCGAATTGATGATTAGTATTGTCATCTATTTTAAAATCATTTTTATTGTTTTTGATTATGTTTATATTTTGTTGTGTAGGTTTTATATAAAAAGGTATAAAATCAGCACCTATTGCAAGTAAGTTAAAGACCCTATGGTTTCCATCTATAAGTTCAATGTTGTTTAAATCTTCAATACCATAAAAAGAAATGATAGTTTCATGTAATAAATTGTATTCTATTTCTTTGTTATTTAAAAAAGATAAAATATTTTGAATAAGTTTGTTTTTAATAGTATTAGAAGTAATTTCGTTGTATTTTAATCTTCCTTCAAAGATTTCTATAATTCTATCAGATTCTTTTAAATGTGTTAATAAAAATTTTTTAGAAACTAACACTTTTAATTTTTCATTTTTCATAATATACCTTATTGTTTAAATAAAAAATATTATATAACATAATTTTTAATTGATGAAAGTTTTCAAAAGAACTTAAAGATATAATGTTTGTTATTGTTTCAATTATAAAAGATGATTAATTGTTAAAAGATAAGAAGTTAGTTTTAAGTGTAAAAAAACAAAAAAAATATAGAATTATTAAAATAACAAATAATATGTATCAAAACTATGATAATTTCAATTATAATAAACAAAAACAATTGAAGAACAGACACTAATAGAAATAAATAAACAATAATATAATAGCAAAAATTAAAAAAATATTATAATATTGTTAAATATAAAGGAAAACAAATGATAGCTTATAAAAAAGAAATAATAAAAGATATAAAAAGAAACGAAGAATATGTAAAATTCAAAACATTCAACGAATTAAAAGCATTAGAAATAATACAAACATATAATAATATAAATAGAACAGAATATGAATATGTAAGTTATAGAAGAAGAAAGAAAGACCATCAAATATACATAACAGTATTTAGTGTTAAAGAAGGTAAATATTTAGAATTAAGAAAAGACAATATAGAAAAAAATAAAAAATTTAAAAAAGAAATAAATTTTCAATAACCCATTAAATATCAAAATAAATATAATAAAAGAAAAAAAAGGGTGTTAAATGTCTAATAAAATTCAAAATGTATCATTAGAAGAAAAGAAAACAAATGATAAGAAATTATTAAATTTAAAAAATGATATAGATACAAAAAAGAAGCAACTTAAAAAATATAAAGCGTTGGTAGGTCCATTATCTTTATTGTGGAAGAAAAAAATAGAAAAATTAGAAATACAATATAATCAGGAAAAATTAAATTCATTAAAATTGTTTTCACCAGCTGTTGAAGATATAGAAGAAAAAGATATAAGAAAGATGAAAGGATTTAATAATTTTTATTTAGGTGTTAATGAAAATTATCAACCATTATATATAAACAATATAAATCAACATTTATCAGTATTTGGTGGTTCAGGTTCAGGTAAATCAGTTTTTCTATTTGGTTTATTAAATCAAGTTATAAGAAAGGGTGGTGGTGCCTGTATGATAGATGGAAAAGGGGATTTAGACATGCTTCAAGAATTCATAGGACATGCAAGGGAATTGGGGCGTGAAAAAGATGTATTAGTATTAAGTTTTGATAAAGGTTCTAAATCAAATACATTTAATATATTTAAATCATTACCATTAGAAGAAATAAAAACAATTATATCAAATGTTGCTATTGGTAAAACGGATGATTTCTTTAAACAACAAACAGCTGCATTTTTAGAAACAATATTTGGTATATTATCATATTTAGAAAAGAAAGGTGACCCATTATCATTAAAGATATTAATACAAGCATTAAACTTAAAAGTTTTAATAGTGAATTTAATACCAGCTTCAAAAACAAATCCAAATGAACCAGACCAAGAATTATTAGAATTAAATGAATTAACAGAATTTAAAAAGTTTTGGGTAAATAAAGAATATTATAAAAATGGTGATATAGTATCAAAAGTTGTAGAAGATTTTGTTGGTGGATATGGTGGAAAGATATGGAAAACAGAAGATGAAAAAGAAGAAGATTCAATGCAAGGTGTAAAACAAATACCAGAAGAACTACAAAAACAAATAGGTGGATATTCAGCGATGTATATCAAAACAATAGATACATTAAGTAAAAACTTTAATAGTATATTAAATGCACCTAAAAATGATATAGATTTCAAAGATATTATATCACAAAACAAACTTATATATGTTAAAGTTCCTTCAATGAAATTAAGTGAAGATGAAAAATCTTCAATAGGTGCTTTTGTAATAGCGTCAATTAAAAATGCGATAGCAGAAGCATTAGGTGATGAAATAGAAATAGAAAAAGAAACAGCATTTACAACATTAAATAAAGAACAAAGGACTTCAAATCCTAAATTTTTATTAGTGTTAGATGAAATGGCAGAATTTTTTTCAAAATCAAAAAATGATATAGGTATTATATTTTCACAAGCAAGGTCAGTAGAAATAGGTATAGTTGTATCAACACAGGATGTTGCATCATTATCGACAGGAACAGATGGTATGAACTTTGTTGATAAAATGTTAGGTAATAGTTTTACAAAAGTTTTCTTAAAAACGACAGATACTTCAACATTAGAAAAAATGAAAGCAATAATAAGGGATAGATATTATGGAAAAATAGATGAAGAAGGAAAAGAAATAGAAGAACAAACAAAAGAAATAGAAGAATTTGTTAAAGGTTCTAAAAATGGTTTAGGTGTAGCAGTGAATGATAATTTTACCAAATTTTGTGCACCTTATATACCTGCTAAAAAAGTGACTGATTTTAAATTTAATAGATAAAAAAAATAAAATCAGTGTAAAATATTTTAAGTGTTTTACATGTAGTTCAACCATCATTTTATTACCATAATAGGGTGGTTTTTTATTTAGTGTTTTTTATATAAATTGTATAATTTTAATAAGAAAAAATTATATTATAGTTAATATTTAATAATTTAATATATATTATAAAAAAACATTATATTTTTTAATTATAATTTTGATTTTAATAGTTAAAATATAAAGTGTTTTACATGTAGCCTAACTATCATTTTAATATGATAATTAGGTATTTTTTTTATTTTAAAATAATTTTACAAGGAAAGATAATCCTAATACTTTGTAAAGGCTATTTGAAAAGAAATCAGATATTGAAAAATCAGTATGATTTATAAGGTAATTTTTCATAAATTCCATATCAACATCATCTTTTAAATATTTAATTATTTTATAATCTATTTGAAGTAATATATCAATATTTAAAGATTGTAATTGCCATTCAGAATCTATTTTGTTATTTATATGATTATTTATTTGATATGCTAAAAAATTAAGTTCTTCTATAATTATTTCTTCAAGTTTCCATCGTCTATTTGGTTTTTCTTTTGTTTTTTTAAGTATTTCTTCTAAATACATTCTTCTAATTTCTGGTTCTTTTGAAAGAATAGCATCAATAGTTCTTTTTACTTCTTCATTTTCATTTCTATGATATTCAACACCATGATAAAATTCAATTGCTGATAAAACCATTTGTTCTACCATAAAAGATTTGTTTTCTATACTTAATGTTCTAATTAATATATCTTTATTTATGTTTTCGTTTTCATATTTAATTAATATTTCATCTATCTTTTTCATTTTTTCATTATAATCTGATTTATATTTTTTTAATTTATTAGCGATAGAAGGCATATTACCTATCATAGTATTAATTTCAGAATCTGAAAGCCCTTCTAATATTCTTTTGACACTATCTATATTATTTAAACTGTCTATATTGTTTCCAAATCCATATTTATCAATTTCAGATTTTAAAATATTCAATTCTTTGATAAATTTATTACCTATATAAAAATTTGAATAAGATTCTAAAAAATATTTTTTTAAATCAAATTTTTCATCTTCTGAATCATCAATTTTAAAATTTTGAAAATCATTTTTTATAGTATTTAAGTTTTTTGTAGAAGATTTAACATAAAAAGGTATGTATTCAGCACCCATAGAAAGTAAATTAAATATTCTATGATAACCACTTATTAGTTCTATTCCATCTAAATATTCAATGATATTTTTATTAATTACACTATTATGTAAGTTATAAAAAGTTTCTTCATTATGTCCTTCTTCAATATAAGATAAAATATCTTGAATAAGTTTGTTTTTGTAAGTGTTGGTAGTTATTTCACTATATTTTATTTTTCCGTTAAAAAAATCACCTATTTTAAAAGATTCTTCTAAATGTGTTAAAAAATATTTTTTTGATATGAATACTTTTATAAAGTTATTATTATGCATTTGTATTCCTTTGTTTTTTAATTATATCTTTATTATAAACAAAAAAATTTTTTTTAATAAAGATATAATTAAATAAAAGTAAAAAAAATATGTTAAAATATTTATATAAACAAAAAGGTATAAAAATGAATATTAAAGGACATATATCAACAAGTTTAGTATTATTTATACCATTAGTTGAATTGTATAATAAAACATTAGAATTTTTAACAAATAAAAGCATATTAGAAATAAATAGTTTATCGAATTTAGGTATATTTAATAATAATATAAATGTAATAACAATATTAGTTTTTTATATTGTTTATTTTATAGGTGAAAGAATACCAGATTTAGATTTAAAATTAAAAATTATTTTTAAAAATAAAGAACAATATCATTATCATAGACAATTAACACATTCTTTATTAATAGATATATCAATAATAGTGTTAGGTATATATTTAGAAAACATATATGTATCTTTAATAGGGTTAGGTATATTAAGTCATTTAATAGCAGATATGATAACAGGTTCAATACCTTTATTTTTGTATGGTAAATATTATAATTCATTTGTTAGAATAGGTATAAGTAAAAAAGTTGTTGGTGAAAATTTATATAGTTTTTTTACAAAAGAATTACCTAAATTTTTTGATTTAATATTTATACCTATGATTATTTTAGGTGTGTATATAATTTATAATAATTTTAACATTATAGGTTATTAATTAATATGAACTTCTTTTAAATTATAATTAAGTTGTCCTTCGTCCATAATATCATTTTTATTATGTTTTTTATAAACATAAGTATCTTTAAAATCTAAAATAGAATGTAATAATTCATGTATTATAATACCAGTATTATTATGTGTTTGATTTAAAGATTTATAATACCTATATTCAGCAATAACTGAATATCTTCCTTTGTGAAAATAATTCAATATATTTAAATTATCTAAAAAAGGTGTAGTGCTATTAGAAAATCCAGTTGAATAAGAAGTTATAGAAAATTTATTTATATATCTATCTTTTGTTATATATTTGTTGTTAGCAGCATAAATGTAAATAAGACAAAATTCTTTATTATCTAAATAACCATCTTTGTTAATATCTAATTTTTTAAAATTTAATTTATTTTTAATATAAACTTTGTTTAATATGTTTTTATTGATATAGTCATAAATGTTAGTATTTGTAGTGAAATTAAAAGGTAATTTAATAGTATAGATTGATTTAGATTTATTTAAAGGTTTTAAAACTAAAGAAGAATTATATTGTTTAAATTCTTTTTTGAAGTATTTATTAACATTAAAAAAAATTTTTTTATAATATATTTTTTCAAATTCTTCAATATCATTATTTATTATTAAATTATTTTCTTTGTCATATACATTTATATTTTTAAAATTAACAATAATAACTAATGTAGGTATATTAAGATTAAAAGGTTTATCAATGGTGTTTTTTATTTTTATATTACTATTAGAATTAGCAAACAATGTAGAAAAAAATAAAAAAGAAGCAATAAAGATTTTCAAAGTGTATTTCATAAAATAAATCCTAAATAGTTTAAAACTATTATAAGATATAAAAATAGAAATTATTAAAATTATTTATAATTTATTTTAGGTAAATCATCTTTTATAATAGCAAAAACAAAATTATTTAAAAATTTTTTATAAACTTCTTGTTTTTTATAAACAAAATCATATTTAGATTTAGTATCAGTAAAATAATATTGTTCTTTTTTATTATTTATCATTTTAAACAAATTAATTTTAAGTTCAGAAGGTATTGCAATACTGTGATAAGTTTCAAAAATAGTTATATAATCTAAAAAAATATTTTCTTTAACAAAATCAATAACTTGTTTTGGTGAATTTTTATCAATACTTTTACTAAATAAAAAACTTTTAACATTATTTGAATAATTAATATGATAATTATAACAATATTCTTTTGTTTTATCGTTTTTAAAAGTATAACAAGTGTTATATAATACATTTTTAAAATTAATTGAAAGATTATTATTGTTTATTATGGTATTATTTAAGTTAAAAGCATTTAAATAAGTAGAAGTTGTAATCATTAACAAAAACATTATTAATATTGGTTTGTTTAATTGTTTCATTGTCTATACCTTTTTTATTTAATTAATATTATTATATTTAAAGTATAAAAGTTATATATAATTTTTTGTATATAAATAAAATAGTATAGTTTTTATATATTGAAATAATTATTAATAAAAAAGTAAAATATTTTGATATAATGATTAAAAATATAATAATCTTTTATAATAAAATATATAAAAAGAAAAAAGGTGAAAGCAATGGAAATATTATGTATATCAAAATCATTTAATATTATTGATGAATTAATAGCGAAAGAAATAATAAGGTTTGAAGAATATGCTATATTAGAAAAAGAATTGATAGAAAAGATTAAAAAAGTTATAAAAGTGAATTGTAATATAGAAATAAAAGAAGAAAAGATGAAATCCATCATAAAAAGATTTATGGTTAGTAATCCAGAAGATATATTAATAAAAAAGAATGGTGGATATATATTTAAGAAGAAAAACAAAGAAGATAAGTTTAGGATTATATATAAAGATATAACAAAAGAAATAATATCACATATAGATATAAACAATATAATAGATACATTATCTTTTAGATTAAAAACATTTAATTTACAAGAATTTAAAAATATAGGGTATATAATTTTAAAAGTAAAAGAAAAATATTCAAAAGATATTACTATACAATTTAATATACATCAGGTTAATTATTTATATAATGAAATAAATAAATTTTCAGAACATTTTGTTAAAGAAATAGATAATAACCTTATATATCAAAAATATTTAATAGAAATAATAAAAGATTTTAAAAGTGGGGAAGATAAAGAATTTATATTTAAAGAATTTGAAAAATTTATAAAAGATAAAAAACAATTAAAAGTATTTATAACAAAAAGTATTTTCGAATATATTAATGGTTTTAAAGAATTAGATGTATATAAGATAAAAGGTGAATAAAATGAAAGAATTAAAATGTTATAAAGAATATGAAATAAATTTAAATATAGAAGAAGTAATTCAAAAAGAAGATTATGTAATAATAAAATCAAAAAATAATAAATATTTATATTTAAATAAAGAATTAAAGAAAAAAGAAATAACATTTAAAGGTGTGTTAAATATACAAAGTATTGAAATAAAAGATATATATAAAAATTATTTTTTATTAATAAACAAAGAACAATCAAAAGTATTAATATATGATTTTATAAAAGAACAAATAATAGTAGAAGAAATTAATAATAAAATAGAAAAAGAAAACAATATTTATAGAATGATAAATGAAAATAAAATAATAATAGGAACTGAAACTGGTAGTTTATTTGTATATGATTTAAAACAAAAGAATAATAACAAAGTATTGACAACAGTAAATGATGAAATAATAGAAATAAAAATATCAAAAGATTATATATTTGTATCTTCATATAATAATAAAATAACAGTATATTCAAAATTAGATTATTCTATACAAAAAAAACTATATCATAAAAAAGATATAGCAATAAAGCTTTTTACAGACATAAAAACAAATGAATTATATTATTATTTAAGAAGTGAAAGAATAAAATACTTTGATTTTAAAAATAATTTTATTTTTAATGATATTTTTTCATCAAAAGTAGAATTATATAAGTTAAATCAGAATATGATGGTAATAGAAAAAAATAAAAAGAAATTATTGAATAAAAAGAATGAAATATTAATATTAGACAATTTTATAGAAGAAGAATATAATTTCATAGGTAATATAGGTGAATATATATTATTTTTAAATAAAAAAATAATAAAAGTGTATAAAAAAGAAAATATAAAAGAACAAATAATAGAAATATTAAAATCAGTAAAAACAAAAGAAGAAATGAAAATATTTTTAAATAAATATTCTATTAATCCATTTTTAACAGAAAAAGAAATAAAAAGAATAATATTAAATGATTTCAAGAAGACAAAAGAAAAATATAGTGATTTGATAGAAGAAGGAAGAAATTCTGAATTATATGAAGTATTAGAAAAATATTCAAATATAAGTTATTTAAAAGAATATATAACAACATTAAAGGTATCACCAGAAGTATATAAATCATTTCAGAAATATTTTAATTTAAAAGAATACCATAAGTGTTATACAATAGTTAATAATAATCCTTTTTTGAAAGAAACAAGAAATTATAAAAAGATGGAACAGATATTTGTTAGCAAAATAATAAATATACAAAAAAGAAATTTATCACAAGAAGAAATAAAAAGATATTTAGGTAATTTTATATTAGTAAGTCAAAAAAACGAAATTATAAGAAAGATGCTTAACTATTCAAGTAAAAATGATACATTGAAAAAATTATATGAAGAAAAAGAATATAAAAAAATATTATTACATACAAAAGAAGATAAAAGATTTTCGAATGAAGAATGGTATAGAAAGATGATAGAAGAATTAGAAAATAAATATCAAAAAATATACAACTTAAAAGAAGTAAATAAAATAGAAGATTATATAGATTTTTTTAATAAAATAGGGTATAAAAAAATAGAAATAAAAGAAATAGAAAAAGAATTGATAGAATATAAGGTATTTATTAAATCAACAAATTTAATTAAATTTTTAGATACAAAAAATAAATTTATAAAAAGCAGTATTAAATATAGAAAATATATAAAAGAAGTAAAAGAAGAATTTAAAGAAATAGAAAAATTTTACAAAAACAAAGAAATATCTAAGATAATAATAAAGTATAAAAAATATGAAGGAAGTTCAAAAGAAGAAGAATTAAGTAATAAGATAAAAGATTTAATATTTGAAATAATAATAAGTATAAATTCAGAAGAAGAAAAATCAGAATTATTAAGTGCATATATAAGAATATATGGTGAAGATGAAAATACTTTTTTATTAAAAAAGACAATAAAAACAAAAGAAAGTAAAATAATAGAATTAAAAGAATTAATAAAATATATAAAAGAAAAGAATGTTGTTCAGAATTAAGACTTTGATTTTAGAAATATTATTATACTAATAATAGTTAAACGATATTTTAATAGGCAAAGGGTTAAATTATGATGGGTTTTGAAGTTATTCTTTTTTTATATATTTTTTCATTTGTTTTTGTATTTGTTTCTGAATGGGGTTATCTTACACCAGTTCTTTTTATTTCTTCTTGTATGTTAAATTTCACATTTATGTTTCAAACATTAGATATAAAAAAAGCAGAAGAAAAAATGTTTTACAGTTTAATAGATAAAAATAGTTATATGTTAAAAAATAATACAAATTTAGAAGAATTTTTAGAATATAAAAAATCAGGTGTAGATGGTATTGAAAAATATTTATATACAAATAACCCTTATATTTTAAAAGATAAAAGTTATAAAGAACAAGTTTTAAAATTTTTAAAAAAAGAAGGTAAATAATTATGGAATATATAAATCAAAAACAAGATAAAGAAAGAAAAAAGTTAATGAATATAATTTCATATTTCTTTTTAAATATATTAGTTTTTATAATGTGTGGAATTCCTTTATATATTTCTTATTCTAATATTGAAGAAATAGATAAAAATTTAGATAAAAATATAAAAAATAGTTATAATGAAGGAAGATTAAATAAAAGTTTTTTATTTTGTAGTTATAAATATAAAAAGAATAATAACAAAAAAATAAGAAAAATTGAAGGGTATTTAGATATAAATGAATGTGTTGAAAATGATGGAATTTCAAGTGATGAAGTAGAAGATATTCTAACTACATCAGATATTGAAGCATTAAGTATGATAGAAAATTCAGAAGTATTTGAAATCTGTAAAGATGTTGTAATTAAATTAAATGATTTTTCAAAAGTATATACAGTATATTCTAATGATGATATAGAAGATTATAAATATAAAAAAGTAGAATTAGATAAAATGGTAGAATTGAATAAATATAATGAAAGTGAAAAATTGTTAGAAGTTGAAAAAGATTTTGAAGAATATACAATGTTTTTAGCAAAAGATGAAAAAAATATAAATAAGATTAAATATTTAAGAACAAAAAACAAATTTATATTAAATTCAAATAAATATAAAGAAATATATGGTAAAATCTTAAAATATAGTAAAGATAAAGATGATAAAACAAATATCAGTGAAGATGAATCTTTAAAAAAAGAAAACAGTCAAATAGAAATAAATGAAGAAGAATGGTTTAATGAATAATCAATTTATTTGTATGAAGTAATCAGTAAAAAACAAGGTATTAATTTACCTTGTTTAATCTTTTTTGTTTTTTAAGTTCTTTTTTTTGAAGTCTTTGTTGTTTTTTAACTTGTCTTGCTATTTCTTTATCTTTTTTTCTTTGTATTCTTTCTTCTTTTTTTTGTTTTTTGTATCTTCTTATTTCATCTTTAAATTCTTTTTTTTCTTCAAACTTTTTAAGTCTATTTTCTTGTCTAATTTGTTTTTTAGTTTTGTTTTCTAATTTTTCACATTCTTTATATTCTTTAAAAGTAGTAGCTTCATCTATACATTTTTGAACTTTTTCTAAAACAGTTATTGTTTTTGAATGTTTTTCTTTTTCTAAATCTATTTTGTTTTTTAAATGTTTATTTTTAATATCTTCAATTTGTAATCTTGTTTTTTCTTTTAAATCTATTGCTGAACTATTTTGAACACCTATTGTCAATATGGTGAAAACCATAATTATCTTTAATTTCATTCTACTTCCTTTAAGTTAATTTTTAAAAAGTATAAATATTATATTATTTTTTATTTACATTGTCAATATCCTTTAAAAGTATAATAAATAAAAACAAAGTTATAAAAAACAAAATAACTATATCTTTTTTATATTGTTTTATTTGGTTATTTTTGATAATATCATTTTCAGTGTTTAAGATATAGTGTTTTAAATCTTTATAATTAAAACTATTTGTATTTTGTAAAACAGTTTGATTGTTGTTTGTATGTAATTTAATATTGTATTCTTTTGTTGTAGTTATAATTAGGACCAATAAAAAAGAAAAGAAAAAAATATTTTATTAACCACTTTAATTCCTTTTGTTTGTTTTAATAATATTGAAATATTATAAGATTTTTTTTAATCAAATTAAATATAATAGATAATAAATAAACAAAAAGGTAGCATTGTGATAAAAGAAATTTTTATAAATGATTATAGAACAATAATTATAATTATAGGGATAAATGGTATAACTGTTATCCGTGGAAAAATAGAAAAAGATTATATATTTAATCCTGATGTTAAAATAATAAAAAAGAAAAGAAGTGTAATAATTAAAGATTATTTACCAGAAGAAGAAGAAATATTAAAACAAATAGTGGAAGATTTTGAATATTTAGATTTTGAAAAAGCAGAAAAAAGATATTAAGATGAAAAAAAATAAAAATATATTATAATATTATTATATAATCAATAAAAATGGTTTTTTAAAAAAGGTAAAACAAATGATACATACAATTAAAAAAATAATAGATTCGGAAGAATTTTATAACAAAATACTTGATAGTTTTTCAAAAACAAAGATAAATGGTAAAGAAATGCTTGATTTATTTTTTAGGGTAATAGAAGAATTAAGTGATTTAAGATTATCAAAAAATGATAAAAAAGAATTTATATTGAATGATTATTTTGGTGATGGTTGTTATGAAAATTTATCAGAAATCACAGGTGGTTTTTCAGAAAATATAGATAGTGCTATTGTGTGTATTCAAAATAAAGATATAGATGGATTAAATAAAGTTAAAAATGATTTTAATGAAATGAAGAAAAAAATAGAAGAATTAGAAAACGAATTATATGTAGATGAATTAACAGGAATACATAATAGAAAATATTTAAATAGTAAAATAATAGAAGATAATAAAATAAAAGAAGAAGGTGAATTTTTTATAATAGATTTAAATGATTTTAAATTTATCAATGATACATATGGGCATATCATAGGTGATAAAACATTACAAATTTTTACATCTACTTTAAAAAATAAATTTGACAAAATATCAAAAGAAATAGAATTTATTAGATTTGCTGGTGATGAATTTATAATAATATCACCAATACATTATTCAAATAGTGTGGTTAGTATATTAGAAGAAGTAAAAGAATTATTTAATAAAAGACATATAAAAGTAAAAGATAAATTAAATAGTAGTTTTCAAATTAAATTTTCATATGGAAATAAAAAATTTGAAAAAAATGAATCATATGAAGAAATATTTAATAAAACAGATAAAAAAATGTATGAAAATAAGACAAAAGATAAAAAATTAAAATAAAAAAATTTTTTTTATGTTATAATAATATTAATTAAAAAATAAAAAGGAAAACAAAATGTTAAAACAAATAGTAAAATTATCAGTTATAAGTGTATTAGGTTTAGTTTCATTACAAGCAAGTGAATTAAATGTAAAAGATTGTTCGCAAATACCTAAAAAAGTATATGAAATGGATAAATGGGTTGTTAATTTACCAGAAGGAACAGTTATTAGTTGTGGTGAAAAAACAATAGAAAAGCCAACAGTTAAAACAGTATCAGAATTTACAGAAGCAAATGGTGATTTTTATCATTGTTCACAGATACCAAAACAAGATTGGAAAGTAGAAAACTGGATATTATCTTTAAACCCTAAAACAACTATTAGATGTGGAATGGCAGAAATCCATAAAACAGGTTTTGACGAACATTTTACAAAAGAAAGTGTAATAGGATTAAGAAATTATTATTATAACAAAGTTGTTGAACATGTAGATGAAGAAGCAAGAACAACTTTTGAATGTGCAGAAGTTCCATTTAAAATATGGGAAGAAGATAAATGGTTAGCGAATTTATCAGATAATCAAATTGTCAAATGTGGAAAATTTAGTTATAATACTAAAATAGACAAATGGATAGATGGAAGAAAATAATCTTCTATCTATTTAAAAAATATACTTCTAACTTCTTTTGTAAAAACTTTATTGTTTTTATCTTTTATGGAAACTTTAATATTTAAATTGTTTAAAATTTCTAAAATTTCAACAGATTTATAACCTTTAAAATTTTTAAAAACTTTACCTTCTTTTATACCTACAATATTAAATAAGTTTATAGTTTCTTTTCTAATTTCTTCAACTTTTAAGTGTAATTGTTTTAAATTCATTTTTGTTCCTTTTTTGTTATAAATATATTATATCGTAAATAATTTCCTTTTAGTTAATTTAATTATATCTTTTTTGTATCCTATGTTGTGGGGTTTTTATTATATAATAAGTTGTAAAATTGTATATTCAATTTTAAATACAAAGGAATAAAGATGAAAAAAATAAAAATAATTTTAAGCTTAATAACTGCAAGTATAATAGTAAGTGGTTGTTCGCCTGAAAGTGGTTCTGAAACAGAAATAGAAACTTCAACAACAAATGTAGGACAATTAGTTGATAATTATATTAGTGGTGCTGAATATGAATGTAATGATGGTAGTGTAGGGATAACTGATGAAAATGGAAAATTTGAATGTGAAACATTACCTGTTAAATTTAAAGTTTCAAATATAGTTATAGGTGAAATATCAGATATACCTGTTGATAATCAAGTTTTTCCACAAGATTTAGTAGGTGTTGATAGATTAGATACTAATAATACAAAAGTATTATCAATAGCACAATTTTTACAATCATTAGATATTGATAATAATGCTACGAATGGTATAGAAATAGATGAAGAAAAAACAAAAGAATTAAAAACATTGATTGGTGAAGAAGAAGTGAATTTTGAAGAAGAAGTTCATAATTTGATGGATGAAGCACATATAGAAATAAAATCAATAGAAGAAGTAAAAAAACATTTAGATGATACAACAAAAAAGGTAAAAGAATTAGAAGATTCTGATTTGCCAAAAAATATAAAAGATGAATTATTGACTTTAAAAACTGAAATAACAACTGAAATAAAAAATGATTTAATATATATGGGTAATGAAGAAAAGTTAGCATATGATGTATATACAAAAATGTATGAATTATATCCAGAAGAAAAAGTTTTTGAAAATATATCGAAAAAAAGTGAAACAAAACATTTTGAAGCAATTAAAAATTTAATATATAAATATGATATAAATATAACAGAATTAGATGATATAACAAACAATCCTAATTTAACTATGGTATTAGGTGAAGAAATTGAATTAGATGATTTAATAGGTGAATATAATTTACAAAGTATAAGTGATTTGTATAAAAATTTAATAAATAAAGGTTCTATGACAAAAACAGATGCTTTTGAAGTTGGGTGTATAGTAGAAGTGACAGATATAAATGATTTATTAAAAAGAAAAAGTAATTTAAATGAAAATGAAGATATAGAAAAAGTATATGATTATTTGTTAAATGGAAGTTATAATCACTATTGGTCTTTTGATAAAGCTTTAAAAAATAATGGTGTTGTAGAAGGGTGTTGTTCTTTAGGTGAAGAATATTGTCATACTGAATATCCATATAAAGAAGAAAAAGGAAATAAACATTAAAAAAATTTTTTATTTTATATAATAGATTTAAGTCATTATCAATATCAAAAAGGTATTGGCTTATTTCATGTGTTATCCTTTTTTTTAAATAAAATTTTATATTTAGGTATATAAAAGTTTTCATATCCTTAAACTTTCCTATTTGGTAGTAAGATATAATTAAAAAATATCTTGCTACATTTTAAAACATAAATCAATAATAATTATTAATAATATAAATAAATAATATTAATAATTAATATTTAGATATTAAAAGAAAAAAAATAGAAAAATGTTATAATATATAATATAAGTTAAAATAAAGGTAAGAATATGAAGAAAAAATCTGCATTTACTATAATAGAATTAACAATATCATTAATAGTTATAGGTATATTAGTGATGGGTGGAAGTAGAATACTTAAAAGTGTTTCGTTAGCAAATAAAGCACTTGAAACTTCAACTTATATAAAATTCAATACATTATCTTTAATTGATTATTCTTCAAGACTTAATACATTACCTGATGAAGATGGGTTTGATAATTTAGTAGAATATAAAATAGATAAATTTGGAAATCCTATATATTATGAATATGATGAAACATTAACAACAGATAATATATGTAAAATAAAATCTACTGATTTAAAAATAGAAAAAGATGGTGAAATAAAAGAAAATATAGCATATGTTATTTCTTCTAATGGAAAAAACAATAAAAAAGAAATAGTAAAAGATGGTGATACAATAAAGTTATTAGGTGATGATTTATATGAAGTTGTATCATTTGAAGAATTAAGGGGAAGAATAAATTGTGAAGCAAATCAAATAAATATAATTAACACAAGTATAGTTGATGCTAAACAAGGAAGTTCATATACAAGTTATATATATACAGATATAGATAAAAGTTATTTTAAATTTAAAACAAATGAAGAATTGAATAGTATTGAATTTAGTTGTGATGGTGAAGTTTTAAGTTCTGATACATATTCAACAAATGAATGTGAAGGGTTAAAAATAAGTTCAGATGATGTTTCCGATGATGTTAATTCTTATAAGATTACTATAACAGTAAAAGATGAATATGGGAATAAAAATGAAAAATCTTTTGCTTTTAATATAGGTTATTAAGTAAAAAATTAAATATATAATAAAATAAAAATCAAAGGAAAAAACATGAAAAGAAAAGGTATAACAACAATGTCATTAGTATTATCAACAATATTAATTTCAACAATGACTTTTTCTGCTATAAAATACATCATTCCTAAATCAAATATACATAAACAACAGAAAGAAGAATATGATATAAAAAAATATAAATATGCAGTTATGACAGATACTATGCTAAATAATAGATTAACTGATGAAGATGGGTTTAAAAATATTGTAGAAGAAATCAAAGATGAATATGGTAGAAATTTATTTTACGAATATGACAAAACATTAACAGAATTTAATACAGAAAATAAAGAAGAAGGTATATGTTCTGTTGAAAATACTTCAATAGAAGAAAGTGGAAAATTTGTTGCGTTTAAAATTATAAGTTCTGGAAAAGATGGAATAAAAGGGAATAAAGATGATATAGAACAGAAAGTATATTTAAGACAATTACAAGAAGAAATGGGTTGTGTAGGTTCTGAATTAGAAATATTAACAGATAATATACCTGATTTTGTAATAAATAACGATATGTCATTTACAATATACGGACAAGGTGGGAAAAAGGATTATGAATGGAAATATAATATAAAAGAAGGGTATCCTTTATTACCTTACAATGTTGATTTTGGTGATATAGATGAATATGAAATAAAAGACACATATCAAGTTGAAAATCAAAATCCTATAAATTCTGGAAAATATGAAATAGATATTTATTTAAAAGATTATAATGGAAAAGAAACAGTTAAAAAAATAAATTTTAATATAAATAAAGATGGTTTTGTAGAAGATAATGATGATTTAATAAGTTTTGAAAATGATTGGAATAATTTTTTAAATTTAAATGAATTATATGAATATGAAAATGATATATCAGATAATAGTGTTATGATATTTGATAAAGATAAAAAAATAATTTTTGGATTAAATAAATTAAACAATGAAGAAAAAGCAAGATTGGATTATATACAAGAAATAAATAAAGAAGATTATAATTTAAATATTACAGAATTTAAAATAAAAGGCAATATAGAAATAGATTATAAAGAAGATAACAATATCTTATATTCTTATTTAAAAAATAGTAATAATTATAGTGATGATAAATATAGAATAGAAAGTTATATTAAAGATAATGAAATTGAATATAAAATATTTAAAAACGATGATACACCTATTGATGAAGAAAGTAAAAATATACCTATAAAAACAGGTGTTATAAAAAAAAGTATAACTGATTATAAAATAGGTATAGAATATTTTAATAATAATAATGAAGAAGAAACTGTATTATCAGAATATAAAACAAAACTTCTTAAAAAAACAGAAGATGATTGGATAAAAGGTAAATACGAATTTAAAAAAAAAGAAGAAAATAATAGATTAGATAATTTGATTCCAAATCAAAAAGATGCTACTGTTATAGGTGATGAAGATACAATAATAAAAGATTATATGAAAATAAATAAAAGTGAAGAAAAACAAGGTGTTAATACAAATATTACAATACCTTATGGTTTTGTATCAATAAATTATATACCTAATAATTTAACAGAAAAAAATACTATTATAGATATGTCTATTGGTGATAAATATTTTGTATTATTAAAAGATAATAATGATTTGTATTTAAGGTTTGAAGATATAAATGATAAAGATTATGAATTATCTTTAAAAGATGTTTTTGATAAAACAATAAATGGTGATAACTGTGTTAAAAAAAATAATCACAAATGGTTTAGGTTTAATAAAGATAATTGTGAAACAGAAGAATTAAAAAAATGTTATGAAACAATTAATTATAATATTGAAGTAAATCCTAATATATCAAAAAAAGAAAAAATAATTGATGGGTATAGTGATGGTAAATATCATTATAAAAAATTAACAGATAATAAAAAATCATTTAAAGTTGGTTCAGGATATACAAAAATAGAAATGAAAACAAAAGATAATCAAGGTTATATAGGTGATAGTGATAGTAGAAGATATTCTTTATTTGTAAGTAAAAAACATAAAAATAATTTAAATATTGGGTCTAATTGGGAAGAAATAATATTAAGTGATGAAAATGATATAGTTGAAGTTAAAAATGGTTCAAATAAAATAGATTTAAAAGATGGTGAAGATAAAATAAAAATAGGTAATGCTAAAAATACATATTCTTTAATAGAAGGTGATAAAGGTAATAAAGTAATAGAAGCTGGTGATAGTTGGGAAGGTTTAAAATTAGGTGAAGGTAATGATATAGTAAAAATAGGTAAAGGTGGAATTAATTATAATTTAGGTAAAGGTGATGATAATTTAAATTCTTGTGAAGGTTCAAAATTATATTCTATTATAGATGGTGGTGATGGAAACGATTATATAACTATTGGTAAAAATTGGAATAAAATAATTGGTGGTGATGGTGAAGATACTGTTGTATTACATGGTGATAAAGAAAGATATAAAATAACAAAAAGAAGAAATTATACTATTGTAGAAGATAAAGAAAATAATAATTTTAAAACAGTTTTGGTAGAAGTTGAAAATATAAATTTTAATGGAAGTTGTGAATTAGAAATACAAAAAGAAACAAATTGTCCTATTCCATTAGAAGAATATAATAAAATTTCATTTGAAATATCAAAAGATAGACATACTATAAAATTAAATTTTATAAAACATAATTCAGAAATAATAAAATCTGTATCAAAAACAATAGATAAAGAATTGTCTTTATTAAATAATATGTATATAGGTGATAATAATATCGAATATAGTAAAAAAATATCAAACAATAATAGTGATGGTGTCATTGATAATGTAAAAATTATAGAAAAAGAATTAACAGAAGATGAAAAAATAAAAGAAATGAAAAACTTTTAATTAAAAAACTTTTTAAAAAAATATGTTATAATAAAGATAATATAAAAATATAAAAAGGCAAAACATGATAAAGATTGGTGATTTATTAATTAAAGAAAACCTTATTAATGAAAAACAATTGAATATGGCTTTAAAGATTAATAAAAAAGAAAAAATTTTATTAGGTGAATTATTAATAAAATTAGGTTTTGTATCAGAAAAAGAAATAGTAAAAATTTTAGCAAGACAATTAAAAGTAGAATATATAGAACTAAATTCGATAGAACAGTTTGATTTAGAAGTATTAAAATTAGTTGATAGGGAATTTTGTTTAGAAAATAATTTAATTCCTTTAAAAATAAATGAAAATAATGAATTAGAAATAGTTATAGATAATACTGAAAATAGTATAACAATTAACAAAATAAGAAAAAGATTAAATAATATAAAAACAAAATTAAAATTAAGTGAAAAATCTTCAATTAGAAATTATATAATGGAATTATATGATTTAGAAATAGAAAAGAAAATAGAAAAAGAATTTGAAGAATTATCAAGACAAGAAGAACCAAATATGGATTCTTTGATGAAAAATTTACTTAACAATGGAATAAAAAAAAGTTCAACAGATATACATTTAGTTCCAGAAGAAAATTATGTAAATGTATATTTTAGAATAGAAGGAATATTAACATATTTTAATTCATTAGATAAAAAAGTTGTTGAAAAATTAAGTTCAAAAATAAAAGTATCAGCAGATATACAAGACCATTTAAATTTAAAAGTATCACATGATGGTTCATTTAGTCATTCTTTTTTGAAAGAAGAATTTGAAATAAGATTTTCTTCAATACCATCAGACAATGGTGAAAATATAGTATTAAGAATTTTACCTAAAAAAATACAAAGTAATATGTTTAATCTTAAAGATTTAGGGTTAGAAGAAGATTTAGAAAAAAAGATAAAAGAATACACACAAAAACCATATGGTATAATATTAGTTTCAGGACCTACTGGTTCAGGTAAAACAACAACATTATATACAATGTTAAAAAATATAAATTATTTAGAAAGAAAAGTTATAACTATTGAAGACCCAATAGAATATAAATTTGATTATATAACACAAACACAAGTTAATTTAAAAGCAGGATATACTTTTGAAAATGCTATTAGGTCATTTTTAAGACAAGACCCTGATGTTATGTTAGTTGGTGAAATTAGGGATGAAAAAACAGCAAGTTTAGCAGTTCATTCAGCACAAACAGGACATTTAATTTTATCAACAATACATGCTAATGATGCCGTATCAGTATTACCAAGATTAAAAGACTTAAATATTGATATATTTTCGATACAATCAGCTTTATTAGGTGTTATATCACAAAGACTTGTAAGAAAAGTATGTAATCATTGTAAAATAGAAAAAAAACTAACAAAAGAAGAAATGGTAAGTAAATATAATTTAACACCAGAAGAAAGAATTGAATTAAAAGAAGAAGAATATACAATATATGAAAAAGGTGAAGGTTGTTCTAAATGTAATGATGGATATAGTGGAAGAACAATAGTAATGGAATTTTTAGAAATGACTTCCGAAATGAAAAACATTATATCAGAAGAACAAAATATAGAAATGATAAAACAAATAGCAAAAACAGGTGGGATGAAAACAATGAAACAAAATGCTTTATTAAAAGTATTAAAAGGTGAAACAACTTTTGAAGAAATAAAAAGGGTAATTTTATAATGAAGATATATAAAGTAAAAGAACTTAAAAATAATGGTAAAACTGTTAATAATATACATAAAATACCTTCAAATGTGAATATATATGAATATTTAAATAATATTGATGTTGTTTATAAAGAAGTTGAAGAAATAAAAAATAAAACATCTTTATTTTCACATAAAAACAAAATAACAGAAGAAAATTTAAAAGAATTTTTATTAAATTTATCATTATTGTTAGAAAGTGGTGTAGCTTTATTAGATTCATTAGATGATATAGAAGAAGAAGTAAAACCTGAATTTAAATTTTTTATAAAAGATTTAAAAAATGGATTAAAAAATGGTGAAAGTATAACAAGTATAATGAAAAAATATAAAGGTGAAATAAATCCAAATGTTTTAAGTTTAATACAAATAGGTGAAGAAACAGGTAATCTAAATAACAATTTAAAAAAAGCAGCAATACTTATAGAAAAAAACCAAGAATTGAAAAAGAAAATAAAGAAAGTAATGTATTATCCTATATTTCAAATTATTTTAATAATAGGTGTAATGATATTCTGGATAGTAGGTGTATTACCTGAAATGCTACCTATGATAGTTAGTGAAGGTGTAGAATTACCAGCAACAACAAAATTTTTAATAGCTTTAACGCCTACTAAGATATTTACTTTTTTAGGTTTTATAATAAGTGTTGTTATAATAGTAAAATTATTATTAAAATTCAGTCCGAATAAAAAACATATAAAATATAAATTAGATAAATTGTCTTTAAAAACACCTTTTATAAAAGATTTTATAAATAGTTATTACGAATATATAACAACCGATATGTTAGCATTATCAGTATCTTCTGGTATATCAATAGTATCTTCAATAGAAATGGTATTAAAAGATATAAATAATTTAGTTTATAAAGAAAAAATGAAAAAAGTATTAACTAAAATAAAAGAAGGTGAAACATTAACTAATTCTTTTAAATCTGAAAAGTTATTTAGCCCTTTTATTATAAGGATGATAAAAGTAGGTGAAGAAAGTGGAAGGTTGGAAAATCAATTAGAATTTGTTTCTAAAAAATCACAAGAAAAATTAGATGAATTATCAGCAAGATTACCTAAAATAATTGAACCTATAATTATGTTTGTAGTAGCAGGTTTTTTAATATTAATGGTTACAGCACTTATGGGACCTATGTATGATATGATAAGTAAATTAAATTAACAAAAAATGTGATTAATTCGTTTTTTTTATTTAAAATATTATAATATATATAATATCAAATAAAGAAAGGTTTCCATTTATGAAAAAAATATTAAATAATTTGTTAAAAAAGAAAAAAACAATAGATATTTTAATTTATAAAAACGAATATACTGTTATAGAAATAGATGGAAATAATGTAAAAGAAATAAAAACTATATCAGAAGATAAATTCAATTATTCAGAATATTCAAAAGAAAAAATAAATTTAATTTTTATACCAAAAAACAAATTAATAGAAGAAATAGAAATATCAAATGATATAGAAGAAAAAATAGTAATAGAACAAACAATAAAAAACAAATTAAATTTAAAAGTAAAAAAAGAATATAACTTCAAATATTTTTTAGAAACAAAAAATGAACATAACAGTATATATGAAGTTTCTTATTATTATAAAGAAGAAATTGAAGAAATTTTTAAGAAATTCGAAGCTATAAAATATAACATAATATCTATAACTACATTAGACGAATATTTATTTGAAAACTTAACGGAAACAGAAAAAGAAAATAATATAGTATCTTACAATAAATCTTCTTATACATTAAACTTTTATGTAAAAGAAGGTGAAATAAAATACCAAATAGAAAATAATTATTCAAACAATAATAGTGATGTAATTTCAGAAATAAAAAATATTCTTAATTATGTTGAAAAAAAATTTAATGAAATAGATAAAATATTATTAATAGGTGATAAAATAAAAGATGAAGAATTTCAAGAAGAATTGGAATTATATGTAGATAAAAATAAAATTTTATTTTTTACATTCAAAGGTATAAATTTTCCATATAGTGACAAAAAAGTAAAAGAAAACTTATTACCAGAAAAAATAAAAAAACACATTATTGTTAATAATATAACAATAGTTATGAATTATAGTTTTATAATAATAATATTAAGCATAATATATAATTCTGTATTTAATTATATAGAATTAAGAAATAATAAAGAAAGTATGTTATTATATAAATCACAATATGAAAAATCTTTAAATAAAGTTAAAAAAGTGGATGAAGATATACAAATTTTAAAATCATTATCAGAAATAAAGAAAAACCTTATTGTAGAACAAAAATTAAAAGAAGAAATAAATAAATTATCGTTATTTATGTCAATGATGAAATTAAAATCTTTAGATATAAAAGATAAACAAATTAAAATAGAATTATCAAAACAATTAAAAACATTAAACGAAGTAATATATTTAAAAAACAAAATTGAAAATTTTCAAACAAATCACAAAGAATTTAAAATTAAAACAGAAATAGATTATAAAAAGTTTATAATAGAACTTAAAATAGAATATAAAATAGAAGAAGTTAAAAAGAAAAAACATAATAGGAAAAGACATGGGAAAAAATAAAATAACTATATTATTGATTTTAATTTTATCTATTATGAATATATTAAATTTTTATATTGAAGATGAAACAAACCAAATAAATAAAATGGAAAAAATATATAAAAGAAATGTAAAAAACTTAATAGAAAATTTAAAATATATAAGAAAAACAGAAAAATTTGTAAATAAAGAATATATAACAAAAAATGACAAAGAAGCAAAAAAAATATTAATTAAATATTTTGATGAAATAAATGATGATAATATAGAAATGATAAAATTTGAAACAAATAAAAATTTTTATGAAATAGAATTTAAATTTAATGGAACAATAGAAGAAAGTAAAAAGAAAATAAAACAAATAGAAAGTATTGAAGATAAAAACTTATACATAACAACAAAACAGATTTCAATAAGAAAAGATAAGGTAATATTTATTAAAATATTTAGATATTATTTCAAAGGAAAAGAAAATGTTAAATAATATAATAAAAGATAAAAAAATAATAACAATATTATTTTCTTTTTCAATATTGGTAATTTTAAATTTATTTAATGAAGAAATTAAAGAAGTGTTATTTAAGAACAATCATCAAAAAATAGAAGAAGTAAGAAAAATAAATAAAAATATGATAAAAATAATAAAAGAATATGAAAAAATGTATTCAAAAGAAGATAAAAAGAAAATAAATTCAGTTTTTTTACAAAATTTAAAAGAAAAGAAAAGTTTAAAAAGAAAAAAGAAAAAAAATGTTATAATAAATAAAGATATAGAAAAAGAAGAAATGATTAAAGATTTCACAAAAACTATTAAAAGTATAATTATAAATGATAAGATAAAAAAAGTTGGTTTATCTGATAATAATTATTACAAAGTTGGTGAAATAGTAGATGGTTATAAAATTATAGAAATCAAAGAAGATGGAATAAAAGTAAAAACTAAAGGGAAAATAAAATGGGTAAATTTTTAAAATTTTCAATAATATTATCATCAATATTAATTTTATCTGGTTGTGCTGGTGATAAAGTAAAACCACCAAAACCTAAAATGTCTTTTTCACAAGAAATGAAAATAAATCAAAAACAAAAAGATTTTACACAATATGAAACAAGAACAATAAGTGAAGAAGAAAAAAGATATGAAGGTGAACAGAAATTAAAAATAATAGATAAAAAAATCAAAGAAGCAAAAAAAGTCAAATCAGATAAAATATTAAAAGAAAAGAAAATAACAATAATAGCAAAAGATGAAATTTTAACAAATATATTGTTTCAAATAAATAATCAGTTAGGAAGTAATCTTGTCATAAGTGATGAAGTGTATAAAGAAATAGAAATTAACAATAAAAGAATAAATTTATCATTAAAAAATGCTTCTGTATATGATACTTTAAATATATTAATGGAAATGACAGATAATTATTATGAATATATAAATAATATTTTGTATATAAAAAGAATAAGAACATTTAAAATGAATATACCTTTTAGTAATTTAACAAATGAATTTAGTGGTGATTTTAATGATGGTTTTTCAAAAAGTAAAACATCAACAGAAGGTGGAACAAGTTTAAAATATGAATCTAAATTAGAAAATTCAGATTTCTTTAAAATGGTAAAAGAAAATATAGAAAACATGTTAAGTGAAAAAGGTAAATATACAATAAATATTTATACTGGTGTTGTGACTGTGACTGATAATTATAAAAATAGTAAAAAAATAGAAGAATTTTTAAAAGATATTAAATTTAAATCATTAAAACAAGTTTATATAGAAGCAAAAATAGTAGAAGTAATATTAAATGATGATAATAAAATTGGAATTAATTGGGATAAAACATTTGAAAGTTTATCAAAATACAATATAGGTATTGCTTATAATCCTATTAATATGACAAATGGTAATTCTTTTAGGTTATCTTATAACGGACAAGGAAGTAATCCTTTGAATATGATAGTTGATTTATTAGACCAGCAAGGTGATACAAGTATAATGTCAAGTCCAAAAGTTTCAGTATTAAATAATCAAAGTGCTATTCTTACTTCTGGAAGATTAACACCATATTTTGAAAAAACAATAAACTATAACAATTATTCAACAGATAATACTACTAATGCTACTGTTCCTGTTATAACTTATGAAAGAAGGGATGTTTTACAAGGTGTAAGTTTAGTTGTTAAACCAGTAATACAAAATAACAATCAAATAATTTTAAATGTTATACCAGTGACTTCTGAAATAGAAGATGAAAAACAACAAATAGATGAAAATGGTGAAGTGGTTTCAACAGCACCTATTATAAATATAAAAAGAATTGCTACAACAGTTAAAATAAATGATGGTGATATAATAGTAATAGGTGGATTAATAGATAGAAAAAAAGTAGAAGTTGAAGATAAAGTTCCAGTGTTAGGTGATATACCTGTTTTAGGTAATTTATTTAAATCAAAAGAAAATTCTATGAAAAAAAGGGAATTAGTTATTTTATTAAAAGTTAAAATAAAATAGTTAAAAATTTAATATAAGGTTTAAAAAAAAATATTTTTTATATAATATAATTAAATATTCCACAAAAAAGTTGTGGTTTCTTTTATATTTACCTGATATAAAAGAATAAAAAAAAGGAAGGTTAATAATTAAAATTAAATCAAAAGGATTACAAATGAAAAGAACAAATAAAATGAAAAGTGGTTTTACTTTAATAGAACTAACAATATCATTAATAGTTATAGGGTTATTAATAGGGTTATCAATGAAAGCGTTTGGTATGATTGAAACAGCAAAAGCTACTTCAAGTGCTAAAACATTAGAAAAAATGGAAACTTCTATTAATTTAAGAAACAATGATGTAAATACATTTGTTTCAGATTTATCTGAATCTTCAACACCAGATGATGATATGTGGACTGCATTAATTACAGATGGTAAATATTTAAAAGGTAATGATAAAACATTTCAAATCAATAATAAAACATTAACTTATTCAACTTCTAAATCAGATGATAGTAATGTTTATTTAGAAATAGATTGTGGTGATACAAAACCAGATTGGTATGATAAATTTGATAAGAAAAATGATGATGGTGATGCAGATAATGGTGATTATACTTATGTATCAGCAGATTCTAAATGCTATTTTAAAGTTTATTAAAAACTAAATATAACATAGAAAATTTTTCTATGTTATAAACACTTTCAAAACACTTACATTATAAAAAAATATCACAATTTTATTATTTTAAAAGCCTATTTTACAATATATTAAATATAATATAAAGAAAAAGGAAAAAGTCTATGTTAGAACAAAAAATTATAGATGAAATTGAAAAACTGCCTTCTATGCCAGAAACTTTATACAAATTACAAAGTTTAAAAAATGATGAAACAAGAAATGTTGAAAAATTAACAAAAATAGTAGAAACAGACCCTTCGATTGTAGCAAATTTGTTAAAAACAGCAAAAAGTCCATTATATGGTTTTACACAAAAAATAGAAAAAGTATCAGTTGTAATTGGTTTATTTGGTGTAGATACTGTTATAAATATAGTTTTGTATGATATGGTTAAAAAGAATTTTGATTTTAATTTAAAACCATATGGTATAACAGAAACAGAATATTCAGAATCAATTAAAAGAAGAATGTTTTTAGTTAATAAATGGATTTCTAAGATTGATTTAGATATAAGTAAAGATATTTTATTTTCTTCAATTTTTTATGATTTAGGAAAATTAATAGCAAGTCAAGTATTACTTAAAAGTGGAAAGGTAGATGAATTTAAATTATATATACAAGAAGGTGAAAGTATAGAAGTAACTGAAAAGAAAATATTAGGAACTTTTTCAGAAGAAATAACAATAAAAATGTTAGAAAAAATGGGGTTAGAAGAAGAAAATTATAAATATATCAAATATATAAATAGTCCTAATTTAGCACCAAATGGTTGTAAAAAAGAAGCAATATTACTTTATATCATAAAAAAAGTAATAGGTTATAAAATAGATTTAGATAAAAACAAATTAACAAAAATAGAAAAATTTATAGAAGAAAAAAATCTTAAAGTAGAAGTATTTAATGAAGTTTTGGAAAAAATCTTAGAAAATAAATAAAAAAAATATAATAATAAATAATTCATAAAAAGGCAAAAAAAATGGAAAACAAAAAATTAGAAAAAATCTATAATGATTTATTAAAAAAAGCAACAATAGAATCAACAAAAAAAGGTGAAAGTGTTAATGTTTCTGAAATAAAAAAACAAGCAGAAGAAATATACAAAAAAATAAATGAACCAAAAGAAGTAAGTTTAGATGTGTATATAAATGAAGTGGTAAGACATTTAGTTCCACAATATGTAGGACAAATATTAGAAAAAAATATGAAAACAATAATAGAAAGTGCAGAAGATTTTCAAGAAGAAAAACTTAAAGAAAAAGTTAATAAAATAACAGAAGAAAATATAAGAAAAATAGAAGAAGAATATAAAGAACATTTAGAAAAAAATGAAGATAAACTTAAAAATATATTAAAAGAAGTAAATGAATTAACTGATATACAAAAGAAAGCATTAACAGAAACTATATCTTATCAAGATAAAACAAATGAAAGAATAGCTAATGTTTTAACTATACCTTTTTATATTTCAATGTTATATCTATCTAACACATATTCATTAGATGAAAGTGTAATAAATTATTTTGATTTAAGTAAGGAAGTATTTAATAATACTTTTGCGATAATAACAACTATTGTTTTTAATTTTAATATTTTCAAAGATGCTTTTATAAGTATAAGAAAAAATGCTTTTAAAAATATATTGAATATTAAAAAATAATTTTATATATAATATTCATTAATTAATATATAAATAAAGGTATTAAAAATGAATAATGAAGATATATTAGAACAGTTTAAAGATAATTTAAATTTGTTAAAATTAGGTAAAGCAAAAAAGACAAATTTAAAAGATAATATAAAAGCATTAAATAATAATTTGGATGAAAAGTTCAATATTATTTCTGGTGCTTTTGATTTAAGTAAAACAACAATAGGTATTACAAAAGATAGTATATTTTCTTTAGGTGAAATTAGTATTTCATTATTAATGCAAGAAAATAATTTAAACAAAGTAAATATACAATATAATAAATTAAAAAATTATACTTTAAATGTTTCAAATAGATATAATGATTTTAAACAAAAAAGAAACGAAAGAAAATTAAAAAAAGAAAACAATATAAAACAAATACTTTTGAATATAAAAGAAATAGTTATAGAAAATAAATATAAAACTGAAAAATTATTTGATATAAAACATAAAAGATTTTCGATAATAGATACTTTAAAAAATATTAAAAAAAAGAATTTACCTAACACTATAAAAAAACAATCAGAAAAAATATCAAAAGTAATAGAAAAGAAAATGGTAATAAATATTGCTAAGAATCTTACAGAAGAAAAAATTAATTATTTTTATAAAAATATATTAAAAGATAAAGTAAAAGATAATGAAGTAGAAATAAAAAAAGATATATTAAAATATTGTAAAGAAAATAACATAAAACTTAAAGAAAAACATTTTAATGTTAAAATAAACAATGAATTAATAGAAAAGAAAAGAAAATTAAATAATATTAAAAGAAAAACAAAAGAAGGGAAACTTTTAATAAAAAAAGGTATTAAAAAATTTAAAAATAAAATTATTAACAAAAAACTTAATAAACAAAAAAACAATACAATACAAAAAGGTATAACTAATGATAGAAATATATAAAAAACTAATAAAAGAAAATCAAAATTTAAACAAAGATGAAGTTAAAACATTAGAAGAATTTTTAGAATATTTAGAAACTTCACAGACAGTTGATTTAGCAAATGAAGAAATTTCAAATATTAATGTAGAAAGAAATTTATATTTTGATATGAATGAAAAATTTTATAACCATATATATGTTTTTTTTAAACATATTGAAGAAAACAGGGGTATTTCAATAGAAGAAATAGAAAATAAAAAGAAACGGAATTTAGTTTATAAAAATTTCAATGAAGAAGAAGTAGAAGAAGTTATTCAAGAATTACTTGAATAATATCCTATTTGCATATCTTCTAATAATTCTATTAATCCAAAAATATCTTCTTCTTTTAGTATTTTTTTAGAAATATTTTCTAATCTATTTTTATACATTAATTCGACTGTTGTTTTAAGTTTTTTGTTAGTGCAATATCTTAATTGTTGTGTTAGACTAATTAAAAATATTTTCATTTCAGAATCTTCTTCTGGTTTTCCTTCTAATTGTTTTAAATAATTTAAAGCGTCAAAAATAAAATTTAATAAATAAAATGCTACAATTGATTGAATTTCTAATTTATCCATATCTTCTTCAATTTTTTTAAAAACAAATTCCATATCTTCAATTATATCATCAGTAGGGTAAAAAGAATTTTCTTTAAATTCATATTGTTCTAATTTATCAGAAACCATATTAAAAGGAATGTATTCACCTATTCTTTTTTTAAAAAATTTTATAATGTTTTTTCTTTTGTAAATATCTTCTGGTAAAATACTTTCAACATATTTAACAAATTCTTTATCTATATATATAATATCATTATCTTCATATTTTATTGTAATTTTTTCTTTCATATTAATTCCTTTTATTGTTTATCTTATAGTTATTATAACATAAAATTAAAAATAATTTTTAATTAAATAAAAAATCTTCTAATTCTTTATCAATTTCTTCTTCTAATTCCATAAGTTCTTTTTCTTCAAAAGATAAATTATCTTCTATTTTTTTAATATCATTTTCTAATTTATTAGTTGTTTTATTTATAATTAGTTCTTCTAATCCTTCTTCAAGTAATTCAGTATCATTTTTGATGGTTTTTAATTTATACATTTCTTTGTTTATATTTATAAATTCTATTTTTTTTATTTCATTGTAAAAGTAATTCATCATATATTCTTTAAAATTTTCTACTTCTAAGTTTAATGTATTATAATTTTCAAAAATAGCATAAAATATTCCTAATAATACTTTTTTATCATTAGAAACATTTATTAAATTATTGTTTTGATTATTTTTTGAAAATTCATTAAAAGTTTTAATAAGTTGGTTTCTTTGTTTTAAAGATAGTGGTATTGTTTTAAGTTCTATTTCTTCATCTTTTAAATTTTCTAAGATTTTATAATAAAATTCATAATATGTTTTCCTATTATTATAAATAAGTGTATTTGTTTGCATTTTTAGTCCTTTTTTTTAATTTATTATATTATAATAATAAAATAATTAAGACTTTAAAGAAATTATATAATATAATTAAATTTAAATAAAAAAAAGGATATAGTAATGACACAATGGCAAATTTTTAAATCTTTAAAATATTTTTTTATAACTTCAATGTTTCCGTTATTTTTTTATGGTGGGTATATGTTAGTAAGTTATGATTATACAGGTTTTTTACAAAATCAAAAAGAAGTAAGTGAAAATATTTCAAAACATAATGTGTTAAAAGATAAAAAGGATATTGTGTTAAAAAGTATAAAGAAGATTAAAAATGAAGAATTAAAGAAAGAAGTTTTAAAAGATTTTGAAAGTTTTTCAAAAGAAAACTTCAATAGAAGAAATAATTTAACAACAATAATATTAAATCATAATAACAGAACAGAAATATTAAAAACAAATTTAAAAAATTTATTTTATTTATCAGTATTATGGTTCTTCCTTATAACTGCTATTGAAGTTATAATATTAAGAAAAAGGTTAAAAGAAAATGATAGATGAAGAATATAATGAATACAGTGATTCTGAATTAGAAGAAGATAATATTGATGATATTGAAACATATCTTGAAGAAAATTATGTAGAAGATGAAATAAATGAAAGATATGATAATTATGATGATGAATATGAAACATTTGAACCAATGGAAGAAGAAGATGAAGAAGATAATGAAGAAGAAGGTTTTTTAACAGAATTAGATAAACAAGTTGAAGAAGTAATAATAAAAGAAGAAATAAATATTTCAGAAACAAATGAAAATTTAGATGAAAATTATTTAAGAAATAAAAATAATTATACTTTTAAAACTAACAAAAAGATAATAGAAGAAATAAATAAATTTTTAAAAATAAAAGAAATAAAAGAAGATATAGAATATCAATTGTTTTATTACCCTAATGAATTTTTGTTTTATATATGGAATAACAATCTATTAACATTGATAAATAAAGATATAGTAGATTTAAAAAAGGATTATAATTTTTTTAAAAATATAGAAAAATACGAATATGAAGAATTGAAAAGGTTTTTATTTAAAGATGAAGAAGAATTTTTATTTTCTTTTTACAATTATTTGTCTTCATATTATAAAATAAAACAAATAGAAGAAATAAGACAAAAAATTGATAATTTAAAAATAGAAGAAATAATAGAATTATATAAAGAAATAGATATAAAGGAAATAATTTAATGGCTAATATAAAAGACATAAAATTAAAAAGATTTAAAATAGTAGAAGTGAAAGATTTTTTTGAAATGGATATATCTTATATATTTTTAGTATTAGAACATATACAGTATGGATATAAGTTTGTAATAGATTTTTCTGCTTCAAATTATCAAAATCTTCATATTGTTAATTCAAAAGCTTTATTAGAAAGAAAAAAGAAAGAAAATTTAAATGAAGAAATATTTAATATGATGATAGTTGAACTTAAAATGGATTATGAAACAATAAAACAAATAGTTTATGAAAGTTAAAAACAAAAAATAAGAAAAAATATTATAATAATTAATATAAAATAGAAAAATCCTAAATATTATATAATAATAGATATTTAGATAAAAAGGGTAATTAATGAAAAAAATTATAATATTAAGTTTTATCACAACAACATTATTGTTTTCTGCTACAAGACCACCAGAAGAAGTGAAGAAACAATTTACAAAAACAGAAAAACAACAACATGAAAATTTCAACAATGAAAGAATGAATCAAGAAGAAGATAAGTTTAATAGATTTAATGAATTAAAAAAAGAAACAGATGAAGTTGTTGAAAAAAGTAAATACGAAATAGAAGAACTTAAAAATCAAATTGAATTTGTATCACAACAAATAATTGAAAAAATCAATATGGGTATTGAAGGTGATATAAAGAATATGAAAAAAGAAATATATCAAATAAAAAAACAAATCAAAAAAGAAGTATTCGATAAAGCAATAGAAAAAGCGAAAACATTTTTTGAAAGAAATGGTGTAGTAGAAGCAAAAGATATGTTTAAAGAAATATCAAAAATAACAATAGAAGAAAAGGGTAAGAATAAAGCAGAAAAAGAAAATATAGATTTCAAATTTGTTTCAGGGAAAGATATAGAAAAACATACAAATGACAATGAAATAAAAAAGATAAATGCAAAAAATTCAAAAGAAGAAGAATTAATTAAAAAATTTCAATTAATTTTAGATTTAGATAAAAGACAAAAACAATATATAAATGAAAAAATAGAAATAGAACAAAAAAAATGTAAAGCACAAACAGAAAAAATAACAACAAAAGCAAAAAATAAATTATTAGAAAAAAAATTAGAAATAAGTAAATTGAAAGATAAGATAAAAGAATTAGAAGAAAAAATAAAATTTTTACAAAAAACTTCTGAAGATAATAAAACAGAAACAATAAATACAGATGATTTAATTTTAAAAAGAACTATGAAAATAGGTAAAACAATGTATGGTATTTTGTATAATGAAAAAACACATGAAACTTTAAAACTTAAAAAGGGTGAAAGTATTAATACTGATATGTTAGTATTAAAAATAACAAAAGATAAAGTTTTAATAAAAACAGAAAAAAAAGTTATACCTATTTATAAAGTAAAAATAAAAAAAGAAGAACCTAAAAAACCTGTTATACAAAAAAAAGAAGGTGAATTAAGTAAAGAAACAAAAGAAATGATTAATGAAGTTAAGCCAAATAAAAAAGGGAAAGGGAAACCTGATGATAATGAAAAACAAATGGGGAAACCAAAAGAAATAAAAGGAAAATAATATGACTGGTATTACTTTTAAAAATAAAAAATATGCTGTAATATCAGGTGTAAATGAAGGTAAATCTTCTGAAAAGAAAAGTTTAAAAATTTCAGATAGATTTTATATTAACAGTATAGGTAAAAATAATGAAATATTTGAAGAAATATTTTTAAAGAAGATAGAACCTTATTTAGATAGTTTATTTAATTTTGAAAAAGAAACAGAAATGTTTTTAGTGTTAGTTATATATAATGAATTAACTAAACTTAAAATTTTTATTATGTATAACATAAAATATACAAAAAATAAAATAATAATGTATCAAACTGATTCATATGATGCAGGTGGTATAAATTTAGAAAATTATATAAATCATAAAATGATAACTGAATTTATAGATAGAACATTGATTATTTCTGCTGACGAACAAAAATTAGAATTAGAATTTTATTTTAATGGTGAATATAGATTAAATGAAGAACAAGAAGTTAGATATTTAGAAGGAAATGAACATGATAGTAATCCTTATGCAAGAATAGGGTTTCCTTTGAAAGATTTAGGCGTAAATATATTAAAACAAGATTTTTTAGATTTTAAATTTACAAAAGTGTATTCTAAATCAGAACAAATTTCATATATAGTTGTAAATGTTTTTTTATTTTTAGTTTTTATTTCAGTTCCTATATTAACTTATATTTTTCAACCAGAAATCAAAAAAGCAATAAGGGTTCCTGAACCTAAAACATATATTACAAGGTCTTTGTCAAAGAAAGAATCTATTGAAAAATTAAAGGTAGAACAAACAAAATTAATAAATAGTATTAAATCAATTAAAAAGAAGATTAAAAATATAAAAGAACAAAGAAGAAAAAGTGAAGCAAATCTAAAATATATTCCGATAAAAGAACAAATGAAAAAATTAGATGATTATTTTGCTTGTAAATCAAGACAGTGTTTGAAAAGGGGTTATTAATGGAAAATGAAAAAATAGATTGGGTGTTGTTTTTAAAAGATACTTCTTATGCTATTGAAATAATGAAAAGTATGTTTAAAAGAAAAAAGGTAGAAGAAGAAAAAACAATTGTATTGAAAGAAGAAAAAGAAATAGAAAAAGATGAAGAAATAAAAAAGGATGAAGAAAAAGTAGAAATAGATTGGGTGTTGTTTTTAAAAGATACTTCATATATGATAAGTATAATAAAACAATTGGTAAAGCAGAAAAAAAATAAAAAATCAAACAAAAAAGAAGTAGGGAAAGAAAAAGAAATTAAAATTGATACAAAAACTTATAAATTAAATAAAGTTTTATATAAGTTTCCTTTTAGTTTTGTATATAAATTTTATTTTGTATTAATATTAGCTTCTATTTTAGGAAGCACAGGGTTTGTGTATTTTAAAGCAAATGAAAAATATAATATAGCAAAATATAAATTTGAAAGATTAAAAAAAGAAGAAAAGAAAATTCAAAGAAATATAACAAAATTAAAATTAGAAGAAAATAAATTTAGAAAAGAATTTACAAATATAAATAAAAGAAAAGTATCTGAAATTTCTATATTTTCAAATACATTAAATAATTTTGATTCAAAAGCATTAGGTTTTTCTTTTAAATTTACAAATAGTAATGTAACACCATCTAATACATTTATAGTTCATGAAATACAATACAAAGTTAGTAAAGATACTAATGAAGATATTGCTATATATATGATATTAGAATTACTTAAAGATAATATTTATGGTGTTCAAAAAATAGATAAAAAAAACAATATAATATATGTTGTAGAAAAAATATAAATTTCTACAACATATAAATCTTCGTAATTTTCATTCTTTTCTATATTAATTTCAAAAAATATAAATTTTTTTTAAAAAAATCAACACTTTTCATATTTTTTTATATATAATATTTTTAAGTTAAAAAAGTTCGCCACTTTTTAACCTAAATAATAAAAAACATAAAGGATTTTAAATGGCACAAATTATTATATATATCGTTGTAATGGCAATCTTACTTATTGCAGGTTTCAGTTATATGGACAACTATACAAGTTCAGCAAAAGCATCAAAAGTTCAAGAAGAAGTTCAATCTATTATAAATGAAGCACAGTTATATAAAACTAACACTGGTGGAAATTTTAAAGATTTATTAACTGAAAAATTAAATTTAGATGTTGTTTCAGCAATAGCAGATGATACTGATTATCCACTTGGTTCAACTACAAAAGTAGATACTGATGGAACTATTAAAGTTGATGGTATTGATTATGGTTCAGTTACAGCAGTTTCAGCAGGTGCAGAAGCAAATTTAGATAACACTGTTTATATCAAATCATTAGAATCAGCTGATGCATTCTTCATTACTGCTTCACAAAAATCAGGTGATAAAACAAGGGCTTTAGTTCAAGTAGCTGTTGGTGATACTGTTGATAGTTTAATTGCACAAAAAGTTGAAGCTAAATATTTAAGTGGTTCTGAAAAAGGTAATATTGTTGCAATAGACAATGGAACTAAAACAGCAGATGGTGCTTTCACATTAGAAATTAAATAATTTGAAATATAATTATTTGTTTCTTTTTGAAGCAAAATCATAAAAGGAAGGTAGTTAATTCTATCTTCCTTTTTTAAGTTTACAACAAAATCTTCTAAAACTTCAAAATATTAAACTTTTTTTACAAAAATAATATTATAATAAAAGTATAAAACTTTTAAAAGGTAAAAAAATGACAATAGACAGAAATCAACAACTTAAATCTATAAACAAAATTAGAAAAAATAACCAAAATAATTTAAAATTATATCATTATATAGAAAACAAAAAAATAGAATACCTATTTTCTAATATTATTTTAGACATAGAAATAGAAAACATTATAAATTATATTTCGAATTTAGATTATGAAAAAATAATTTATAAATCAGATAAAAGAAAACTTAAATCGATTCAAATTTCAAGTGATTTCAATATGTTTGATAAATATAAAAATGAATTAGTTAAAGATTTAAAATTATTATTACAATATAATAAATTACTTAAAATAGAAAAAGAAATTTTAATAAATATAGAAGAAACATTTGATAAAGAAATAAATAAAAATAATATTAGTAAATATTTATCAAAATTTGATATAGATAGTAAAATATATAGTAAATGTAAATATAATACTATTGAAAAATTTATTAATTGTTTTTTAAAAAACATTAAAAAAGAAAAAGATATAATTGTTGAAAAAGTAAAAGAAAAAATACAAAATATATACATACCTAATAGATTGTTTGAAAATAAAAAAGATTTATTTAAAATACAACAAACTATTATGGATGTTATTATTATAACAAATTTACAATATTTACAACAACAATATTTAATGATAACAAAAAATGAAAATATAAATTTAGATAATGATGAATTATATTTAAAAATGTTAGAAGAAATATTTTCAGCTGTTTTAAAATTTGATGTATCAAAAGAAATTCAATTTGTGACATATTTTCATCAAAGGTTAGCATATGCTAAACAAGACATAATAAACAAAGTAATCAAAAAAAATAGAATGGAAGTAAATGAAAAATCTTTAACAGTAGAAATAAGACAAAAAAATATTAAAGATTTTGATAAAATGTTAAATAAAATAAAAACAACAGTAGATGTTTTTAAAATATTAAATAAACCTTATTCTGAAACAAAAAAAGAAATAGTAGAAGAATTAAATATTATTATTAATAACAAACCTGATAAAAATGGTATAAGAATGTATAGAAACAAATTTTTAAAAGAAGTTTCTGAAAAATTTCCAGAAGAATATAAAAAAGCAACAAGTAATTTTTCAAACGAAAGTTTAAGAACAAGAAAGTTAATTGATTATTTATTTTTAGAAGAAAGTTTAGAAGTTGAAAACCAAAATATCAAAGAAGTTTCATTAGAAGAATATGTAGAAACTTATGAATTAGATGAAAAAATAGAACAAGAAGAAATAGTTTCTTCTGTGTTAGAAGAATTAACAGAAGAAGAAAGAAAATATGTATTAGATTTTTTAGATGAAAAAATAAAATTTACAAAAATTCCTAATAAAGTATTAAATAAAATAAAGAAAAATAAAAAAATAAAATATTATTTAGAAAATCAAATAGAAAAAGGATAACCAATGGAAAATAAAGATAACAATATTGAATTGGTAGAATTAGAAGATTTAGATGGTTTAGATATAATGGATGAAGAAGATATAGAAAAAAAAGTAAAAGAAATAAAGAAAAAAGAAAAAGAAAGAAATGTAAATGAAATATTAAAAGAACTTAAAAAAAGGGAAGAAACTTTTCAAAAATGGTTTAACAATATAGAAGAAGTAAAAAAAGTTGTAGAATTAAGAAAAGAATTATATAGGAAAAAATTTAAAAATAATAATACTTTTAAAAACAATTATAGAATTGAATTTATATCAAAAGAAAGTGAATTAAAAAACTTATCAATAAAAACAGAATTAGTTTCACCTTTTGATAATAATGATTTTTATAGTCCTAATGATAAATTTATACCTTTTGTTGATATGTCAGATAACCTTGGGTTGATAACAACTAATCCTATTATTAAATTAAAAAACATAGATACTTTTGGTGGGTATTTATTTAATATTAAAGTAGTTTCTATGGAATTATTTGAAAAAATAATTGAAGAAAATTATGATGTTAAAATATTTGAAAATAAAGATGCATCTGTAAATTTAACATTGATATTACAAAAAGCATTAGAAAAAGATGCATCTGATATATATTTAAGACAATTTCCATTAGAAGGAACAATAACTTTTAGAATAGATGAAGTGAATTTTACACAAAGTGATAAATTATCACATGAAGATATGTCAAGGTTATTTGATGTTATAAAAAACCATTCAGGTCAAGGTAATAAAGAAGGTGGTGAAATTAAAGGTAAATTTTCTTGGGAAGTTGGGGGACAATTAAGGGAATTTAGACTTGCTATGGAAAATCAATCAAATGGGTTTCCTATTGCTGTTTTAAGGGCATTAGCAAAACATAATGATGATTTAACATTGAAAGATTTAGGTTATTTAAATGAAGATTTAGAATTAATAAGAAGAATATTTTCATTACCTATGGGATTAGTTTTAGTTACTGGTATTACAGGTTCAGGTAAAACAACAACAATGATGGTTGCTTTAAATGAATATCAAAAATCAGGTAATAAAATGGTATATACTGTTGAAGACCCTGTTGAAATTACTAATCCTAATCTTATACAATATCAAGTTAATACAGAAGGTGAAAAAGCATACCACAAAACTTTTGATAGTTATGTTAAATTACTTTTAAGACAAAAACCTGATGCTGCTTTAATTGGGGAAAGTAGAAGTAAAGATGAAATAATGAATTGCACTAAGTTAGCAAATACAGGGCATTTAACTTTTACTACATTACATAGTAGTTCTGTATTGGGAACATTCAAAAGGTTAGCACAAGAAGGTGTTCATAAAAAAGATTTATTAGATAGTCTATCAGCAATAATATCACAAAGATTAGTTCCAAAACTATGTTCTTGTAAAATAAAAGATAAAGAAGCAGAACAAGAAATGATTGATAATTTAGAAATGATTTTAAAAATGAAAGGATTATCAGATGAAGAATATGAAAAACAAAGAAAATTTTATATCAAAGAAATAACTGAAAAAGGTTTGTATAAACATAATCCAAAAGGTTGTGATATTTGTAAAGCAGCAACAGCAGGTTATAAAGGTAAAGTTCCAGTTTATGAAATTGCTTTTTTTGATAAAGGTGGTGTTGATAGATTTGATATAATAGATGGAAAACCTAATTATGTTTTTGTTTCAAAATTAGAAGTATCTATGAAAAATATGTTGATGGGTAATATATCTATAAACGAATTCAATATAGTTAAACAAGAAGTTTTAACTTCTGGTTAAATAAAAAGATAAATATAAAAAAAATGTTATAATATATAATAATAAAATATATTGTAAAAAAAAAGGGAAATTAAATGAAGAAAACATTATTATCTTTATCATTATTAACATTTTTAATAACAGGATGTTCTACAACACATTTAAATGACAATGTTCCTGTTAATGATTTAAATTTCAATAAACATAAAGATTTAATATCAAAAGATATTAGAAATTATAAATTTGATATTAAAGAAGGAACTTCTTTAAAAGAAATAGCAAACATAGTTAGAAAAGAATTAGCAATAAATATTATTTTTTCAGATAAAGTAAATGTAGATATAAAATTACCTATATCTTATAAAAATATTACATTTATAGATTATTTAAAAATCATAAAAGCTATGTCAGGTGGTGGGAAAGATTTTATAGTTAAAAATGAAGGGATAAATAATACATATTTTGTAGATATTTTAGATTTAAATAAAAAAGAAAAAGCTAAAAGAAAAACAAAACAAGAATTAATTTCTGAAAAATTTAATAAAATTGATTTTGAAATTTCTGCTGATACTACATATGCTGAAGTTTTTAATTCTATAAAAAGTGATTTGAATATAGAAGTTAAATTATTAACATCTGATAATAAAGAATTTTTAGGAAATACTTTTACAACTGATTATGTTGGTAATTTACAAGATTTCTTAAAAGAATTAGAATATACTAATGATTTATATATTAAATATGAATTTAATAAAGTGACTAAAAAAGATAAAATTATTATTTTAGATAAAGAAATAAAAGAATTTCATTTAAATGTTCCTTCATTAGTTAGTAAAAATAGTGATACTACTATAAATGAAACAATTGATATTTATAAAAAATTAGAAGAAAATCTTAAAAAATTTGTAAGTGATAAAACTGTATTTACCGTTGACAATTCTACACAATTAGTGACAGCAGAAGGAACAAGGATAGATTTAGAAAAAATCAAAAATGCTGTTAAATCATTTAATGCTACATATCATTCAGTAATAAAAATAGAATTAAATTTTTATACAGTTGAAGTTACGAAAAACGAAGGGTATGGTTTAGACTTGAATGGTATAGTTAATAAATTAGTTTCTTATAATGGTAATCCTGTTTCAATGGCTATTACAACTGGAACACAAGAAAAATTAGGTGATGATAAGTTTATGTCTTTTGATTTTGGTTATAAAGAAAACAAATTAGCAGTGGATTTAATGAATAAATATGGTGAAACAAGACAAATACAAGCACCTACATTAACAACAGTTAATAATGTTCCGACATCTTTAAAAATAATGAATACTGATGATTATATAAAATCAATAAAAGAAGAATATACAGCACCTACAACAACTTCTTCAACAACTGCTGCTGATGGAACAACAACAGCAGGAACAACAACACCTGGTTTTTCAACAAAAACACCAGAAGTAGATACTATTGATTATGGATTTAAAATAAGTGTTTTACCTGTTGTGGATAAAGATAGTGATGAAATAACAGTTATTATTAATCCTGAATTTTCTAATCTTAAATCTTTAGTTTCTTATACATATGAATCAGGTCAAATTAAAGATGATGGAACTATGCCAGTAAATGAAATTCAGTTAAAGAAAACTTCTAAAACAGATTTAGGTGCTGGTGGGCAAATGGTAAAAGTTAGAAATGGTAAAACAACAGTTATAGGTGGATATTACTTAACAGAAGAAAAAGATAATAAAGATACATTACCTGGACTTACAACGGAAAATAATCTAATGGATTGGATTGCTTCTAAAAAATCTGCTAATTATACAGTTAAAGAATTAGTAATTTTTATAACAGCAACAAAGATAAATTAAATTATATAATAAACAGAAAGGATTAATTTTATGCCACAAATTATAATTTTTATGGTTGTAATGGGAATATTAACATTTACTTCATTAAAACATTCTGTTGTATTACAAGATAGATATGTTCAGATAGAAAATGTTAATAACATTATACAAAAACAAAAATTAATCAAATCTGCTGTTGAAGAATATTGTTTAAATGAAACTGTTTCTGTTGATGATGATTTACCGACAATGGATGATTTAATTAATAAGGGTTATTTAGAAAACTTCAATCCAGATAATGGTTTTGAATCAAATATGTCAGTATCTTTTAATACTTCAAAAGATAAATATTATGAATTTGTATTATCACAAAACATAGATGAAGATTATGCTTTGAATAGTTATTATGGAACTTATAAAAATAATTATTTTGGAAATAAACCTGTTTGTAATACAACAAAAGGTGATGCTAATTATGGTGATTGTTCTATAACAATTCAAATAGAAGAAAGATGCAAAAAATAATATTATAATAAAATAAAAAAGGAAATAAAATGAAAAATATTAAAAAAGGTATATTACTTACATTGTTATTAAGTTTAAATTTACATGCAGGTGAATGTTATAAAGATATTAATTGTGTTTGTATGGATAATAAATGTAAAGAAAATAGAAAAAATTATTTTATAGATACTTATTTAACTGATTATAAAATGAAACTTAGTGTTAAAGCAAGTGAAGAATGTTCTGTAAAAGTAAATCAAGTTAAACAACAAGTTAAAGAAGATATGATAGAAGAAACACAAAATTTGTTTGATAAATTACATAAAGAAAATATGAATTTAGAATCATTTAATAAAGAATTAAGTAAAGATAATATAGAAAAAGGTAATTTAATTGCTGATTTGACAAAAACAAAAGAAAAATTGATGAAAAACGAAATTAAAAATAAACAAAAAATAAAATTATTAAATGAAAGTTTAGAAAATGCAAAAAGAAATAACAATATTTTAAGGGAAGAAAACTTAACAATAACTAATAAAATAAAATTATTAGAAGAACAAAACAATAAATTAAGAAACAAAATAAACATATTGAATGGAAAAATAAAAACTTTAACTGAAAAATTAAATAAAAAAGATAAAGAAATCAACAATTTAAAAGTATTAAGAAAAACTGAAAAGGATAAAATTTCAGTATTATTATCACAATTAAACAGCAAAAATAAAGAAATTAGTAAATTAAAAACTGTTAAACCTAAAACATATAAAAAAGGATATACAAAACAAGAAGTTAGAAATTTAATAAAGAAAAGTATGTTATTTTATAAAATGACAAAAGAAGAAGGGTTAGATAAAGCTATTATGTTAGATAAAGAATTTTATGAAGATTTTATAAAATAATTTAAGTGTTTTACATGTAGTCTAACCTTCATTTTATTATGGTTATTTGGTAATTTTTATTTTTTACTAAATAACTTATTTTTTTTTAATATATTCCATCATTATTTTTCATAAATATATCGTTTTAGACTAATAAAAATACAAATAAAAAATTTTTTTTTATATTTATATGTGTTAAATATTTGTTGTTTAATATAAGTGGTGTTTTACATGTGGTAGAAGTATCATTTTATCACCTTAAAAAGGTGATTTTTTATTTTTACATTTTTATTAAAATTTCAATTTTTTTGTATAGTTCTTCATCAAATTTTTTCATTTCCAAAACCATTTCGTTTCGTTCTATTGCTATAAATGTAAAAACAACATAATTGTAAGAATCTTCATATTCTTTTTTTGAAATTTTTTTAAGTTCATTTAATATTTCATATATAACTTCAATATCTTTGATTGTTTTATAATTAAATTCAAAAATAGAAATATGTTTTATATGGCTATCGTAAATTTTGTTAATGTAGGTAAAATTCATTTTAATCCTTTTTTGATTTAATTATATTATAATATTAAAATAAAAATTTAAACTTAATTCAACTTAAAATTATATAATAAATTAAAAAAAAGGATATTTAATATGTTTAAAGATAAAGAAAGGGAAATGTTCCTATTATTTTTGAAAGGTATTTTGAAGAATGGTGCTTTGAAGAAAAAGGATATTCTTAATATAAAAATCAAATCTTATACTAAAAAAGGTAATAAACAGTGGATTAAAAAAATGGAAACTGCTAAAAATTCTTTGTTAGTAAAAGGTAGCACTTTTGCAGAAGCTTTAAAAGATGCTGGGATATTTAATGATGAAGATAAAGAAAAGTTTGAAAATGCTAAAACAGAAGTTGAAGGTGTTATAGCTATTTTAGAAACAAAATCTTCTAATATAAGAACAATTAAATATTTTGCTGAATTATTAGGAATGCCTTTTGCTGCAATAGCTGTATATTATTTATCTTTTAATGTTATAAAAGGATTTAATCATGATACATTAGGTCCAATGGATGATGCTTTGGAAAAAATGGGGAAACCTTCTTTAACTTACCCTTCTTTGTTTGAAAATATAGATGTTTTTCAAAATGCTTTTTTTGGATGGATAATTTTATCTTTAGTTTTAATAGGTGGTTTTTATTTGTTTAAGAAAATTTCACCTTCTTTATTCTTTAAAACTTTTAAATTTCAAAGAAATGATTATTTTTTGGATATATTAGGAACATTAATTAAAAACAATAAAATAGGTTTTAATGATTTAAAATCAACAAGTTCATTACAAGAATCAACACCAGACAAAATAAAGAAACAAATATATAGTGAAATGTATGAAATATATAGTAAAGGTTCTGCTAAAAAAATAAGTGAACTTTATGAAGATTATAACTTTGATGAAGATACTATTGAAATTATTGCTTCTGGTGAAGATATACAAGGACAATTTTGGAATTATTCTAAAATTGCATATACTACATTGGTTGAAAGTAATGACACATATGTAAAAAGATTAGATTTTATTGTGTTTAAAACTGGTTATTATATGATGATGGGTATATTTGCTATTCCTTTTTTCCAATTAGGTATGTTTTATATGTTTGATGTTACACAACAAATGATGTAAAAAATTTTTTTAAATATATAATAAATTAAAAATAAAGGATATTTTATGACACAAATTATAATTTTTATAATAGTTTTTGCTATACTTTTAATAGCAGGTTTCTTCTATATGCATAATTATGTGAAAGCAGCAGAAAAACAAAAATTAGCAGAAGCAGTATCTGCATTACAAACTTATGGTGGAACTTATTTAACTAATAATAAATCACATACTTATAAAGGGATAAAAGGATGTTATTTTGATAAATCTTTTGAACCTTTAATTTTTGTTCCAAGCGAAACAATGACAACTGATAAATGGATAGAATTAGATGAAGATACAACAGATTGTTCTTTTAAATTTGAATCAACAACATTTGGTGATGATAATTTAAGATTTATAGTTCAAGTGACTTCTGATGGTAAAATTATGGCACTTAAAGCAATATGGAAAGATGAAGTTGATGAAAATGGTGAAGCAGGTTCTAATGGTGTTCCAGATATAGAAGATTTATACCCTGGTAAAAACTATAAAAAAGAAATAGAAGATTATTTCAAAATGCTTTCTGACTTCAATTTATAACAAATTAAAAATATAAAGTAAAGATATATAATATAATAATAATCATATAAGGAATTTAAATGAAAAAAGTATTATTATCTTTACTATTATTTACTTCATTACTTTATTCAAACGAAACAAAAGAAACTGATAATTCAATATTCCAATTCAATTATGATAGTTCAGTTATTAACAATATCAATTTTGAAGAAAGAAGACAAACTAACCAGTTTGTTATTGATTTTTTTAAACAATCAGAAGATAACCAAGAATATAAAATAGTTAAATTAGAAATACCTTCTTTATTTAACACAAATATAAGTTGTGGTGGGATAACTGCTAATTTTGAAGATGTTTTTGATATTATAATGACACAGTTTGAAGGTATTATTGCGAAATTACCTGAATATGTAGCACAAAGAATGTTAGGAACGCCTGATTTCGATAGTCCAGGTGCAATGTTTGAATATGCACAAGAACAATCAGTTAATTTATATTGTTATGGTGAAGTATATGGAATACAAACAATTCAAACAACTGCTGAAACAACTTTGGATTATATACAAAAACTTTATGTAACAGCAGAAGAAGAAGATGATTCACAAGAAGGAACTTCTTTAATAAATGGTAGTGGTTTAGCACAACATGATGTAGCAGAACAAGAACAAGAAAGAACTACTGGTTATAATGAAAATGCACAGGAAAAATCAGAAGCTGAAATGGAAGCTGAAACATTAAAAAATCAACAAGAAAAATTTGCTACTTGTGTTAAAGATAGAAAAGATTCTTTGAATAATATTTTAAATTCAAAAATTCAAAAATTTACACCTTTAATAAATAGTAAAAAGAAAATGTTTAAATCAGCATGTGAAATAATAAAAGAAAAAGGTAAAAGAAATAATTTAAATGATAAACTTCCTAATGGTGGTGTTTTTCATAGTCCTATATATTATGGAACAGAAAATAAACCACAAAAACTTAAAATAGATAATGAAGTAATAAAAACTGAAATAAGTTTAAGTGAAGATGACAAAGTATTAACTAATGCTTATTTAGATGTTGAAAAAATAAATAAAATATTTGAAGATGAAAATAAATTATATTTATATAAAAAAGAAAATTTAGATAATTCAGATAATAGATTATTTGATAAAACTATTACTATATTAAATCAATTTTCAGAATGTTTAAATGATAGTTATAAACCAATGTGTATTCAGTTATCAAATGATGATAAATTTTTATTTAATTTTAATGATAGTAGTGATTATGTTGAAGGATTTTCTAATATATTAATAAAAAAGAAAAAAATATGTTCTTATATTACTTCAAGTAAAGATATGTATTTACTTAATTTATCATTTAATGAAATCCTTAAAGTAAATGGTTATTCTTCATTAAATATAACTGATACTAAAAATATTGTTAAAGGTTTTATAGAAAACGAATATTGTGGAAGTGATTTCGATGATGAAATAGATAGACTTAAAAAAATATTAAATACAAATGTTGATAAAATACAACAAGATATAATTAATTCATATATAATTATCAGTAATAATTTACAAACATTGAAAAAGAATGAAGTTGCTTTTGATACTATTGATAAAACAAAAGAAACAAAAATAAAAAGAATATGTGCTTATAATTCACCAAAAAAAGGTGAAACTGTTAAAGTTTATTTTCAAACTGAAAATGGAATGGAAAATAAAGAATTTAGTAATAATGAAGAAGTAAAAATGTTTTTCGAACAAACATATAATATAGATATTTTTAATTATTATTCTAAATTTCCTATAATTGCTACTGAAACAAGTTCTTGCGATGTTGATAAAAATAGTAAATTATTTAAAGATGCTTATAATAAAATATTAGAAGAAAAGAAACAAAACAAATTAGCTTATAAATCAATAAGTTCTATAACAGATTATTTAAATAAAATAAAAGAAGATAGAACAAAAAGTTTATTAAAAGCTGTAAGGATGAATGAATTTTATTCTGAATTAGGTAATAGTGTTATAACAAAAATATTAAATACAAAAGTTAAAAAAATATTATTTTTATTAAAAAATTAAAAGAAAAAAAATTTTTTTTGTTATAATATAAGTATAAAAATAAAAAAGGCAAAAATTAATGGAAGAATTTGGTTATTTGGAAATAAGATTTAAAAACACTAATGGTAAATTAGATAATGTTGAAGAATTTATTTCTAATTTTGAATTACCTATTTATACTTATAGTGTTTTATCATCTTTAAAACAAAATGTTAGTAGTATAATAATTCTTTTATTGGTTGAAAAATTTGCTAATACAGATAAAGCAATAAGTTTAAAATTTGGACTATATAATAAATTTATAGAATATTTAGAAGAAAAATATTGTGAAATACCAGAATGGTATGAAATTAGTGTAAGACAAAAAGACCCTTATTATAATTTTGAAAAAATATCAGAAGCAACTGTATATGATTTTAATTACATTTTAAATAAAGATTTATTCGATTTGGTAAGAAAAAATAAAAAAACTATTGAATATTCAAAAGAAAAAATTAACTATAAAAATATAGATAAAGTTTTTGATGTAAGACATAAATTGTATAAAATAAGAAGAAAAAGAAAAATAAGTAAAAATGAAATAGAACAATATGTTTTAATGTATTCTAATAAAATTAATCAACATTTATCAAATTCTGAAAGAAATTATATTGTAGAACAATTATTTGATTTTTTTGAAAACAAATGGTTTTTAAATGAAAAAGAAAGAAAACATTATTGGTATATGAAAAGTAAAGAAACAAAAACATCTATGACAAAAGAAGATAGAATAAAAAAAGGTGTAAAAGCAAAAATGAAAAAAATGTTGATAAAAATAACTGTTGCTTTAAAATCTTTAAATCCTTTTTTATTAAATAGGTTATCTTTACAGCAAATAGCTGATTTAATAGGTGTAAATATAAAAACATTTAAAAAATATTTAAAATCACACAATTTATTAGTTAAAATAGTAAAAAAAATATTAATAGTTGTTTATAGAAAACTAAATAATAAAATCATACCACTTTCAAATAACTTTGTTATTGAAAACAATATTAAAATTCCTATATAACCTTTCTTATTTATTACCTTATTAAAACATTACTTACTTTACTATAACTATGCTTAAAATGTAAAAATATTGTTATTTTTTAAAAAATTTATTTTATTTTTTTATAAATTAATAGTTTTTGTTAATATTTAAGTTAAAAATTCAATATAAATATTAAAAATTGTAATTTTTATTTATATTTTTTTTGTTTTTACAGTTATTTTTGTTTTTACAAAAGTATTTGGTTATTAGACAATAGATGGTGATTTCTTACTAAGTTCTGCTAAACAAATATGTTTGAAGATATTAAAATAAGGAAAATTGGAAAAATGGTAGAAGTAGATTTTTTAATAAAATAATATAATATAAAATAAAAAAGGTAAGTCATGAAAAAAAATTTAATAATTTCAATTCTATCTGTTATATTGATTCCTATATCTTTATATTATTTTAATTTACTAATGGGGAATAATTTTGAAAACTTTTTATATTTTTATTTAAGTGCTTCTTTAAGTATTGTTATATTGATTCCTATATCTTTATATATTTTGTTAAATATTAAAAAGTCTTTATATCCTTTATTATTTTTAATTTTCATATTAGGTGAAAATTATATGTTATTTTCTGTTTTGGATAAGAATTATTTTGTATCAGAAATAAATAAAACAATAGAACAAGAATTAACAACAAAGATGTTTAAACTAAACAACAAATTAAAAATAGATAAGAAAAATTTTGAAATAGTTCCTAACACATTGCATAAAACAAGAATATTAAAAGACAAAAATCAAATGAAAATACTTGAAAATGATAATAATATATTAGAAAATTGTATAGAATCAACAGAAAATTTAACATTTTTCATCACAAAAGAATATCATAAATGTTATAGTGTAAATAAAAAATATAATGATTATATAAAGAAAGATAAATTGTATAATAATATAAATTTATATAAAACTAAAATAGTTGAAAAAGTAAATATGATTAAAAAAGAAATAGAAAATAAAATTAAAAGGTATATAAAATGATTAAAAATGATTTCCAAACAATAAAAGAATACAATGTTATAAAATATGAAGAAAAGTTATTATTAATGATAGATATATTAGAATTATATGATGAATTTAAAAGTGAAGTTGAAATAAAAGAAATAAATGAAGAAATTTCAAATGAAAATGCTGTTGAATTATTAGAACAAGGTAAAGAATATTTTGAAAAAGAAATGGAATTATTAGAAAACAGTATAAAAGAATTAAGTGTAAGAATTAAATTAACAAATGATTTAGAAAAATTATTAGATGAAAATTTAGAAGAAGAAGTAAAAGATAAAATTAAAAAACTATTTAAAGAACTTTCATTATAATACAATATATAATATAATATATGTTAATAATAAAGGTTTAAAACAATGAAAAACAAATTTATAAATTTATTTTTAATATCTAATATATTTCTAACAAATATCTATGCTTATGATATTAATAATAGTAAATTAAGAATAAGTGGTTCTGATATGGAACAAAAGAAAATTGATATTAAATTAGATTTAGGATTAGGTGATAACTTATTAAGTAATTTAGAAGAAAAAAGGGATAAAGAATTTGACAAATTGTTTAATCCTATAATAGAAGATTTAGAAGAAATAAAACAAAAAAACATGAAAAGATTAAATACAGATAATATGAATCTGTCTTCTGATGGTGTTTCACAAAAATGGATGGACTTTTTACAATGGGATAAAATAAAAAAATCTGTTGATAAATTTAAAAACAAGTATAAAGATAAAAATGGTGAAAGTATATTTAATGCAAAACAATATTATTTATCTTCAAGTTCATTAAATCCTTTTGGTAATTTTAGGGAAAAATTATTAGAAAACCAAGAAAATGTTAAAAATAAAATAAATAATTTTGATGTTTTTTCTAAAAAAACAAGAAGTGAAATAGCAAAATTGAATCAAAAAATAGATGAATATAAAGGGGTTGATACTTTTGGATTAATATATGACAATATATTATCAGATAAAACAAAAGGTAAAATAAATTCAAACACTTATATGAAAGATTTATTAGAAGGTAAAGACCCAGGTAATGTGTTATTAGATTTTTATAGAAATCAATATCCAGAATATTATCCTTCAAAATCAAAAACAACTTTTAAAGTTTTTAAAGCACCTTTTGCTACAAATAATTTGTGTGATATAACAAAGTGTTTATATTCAGATGAATGTAAAGATGAAAATGGAAATGATATTAAAGAAGAATTTCAAGAAAAAATCAAAGAATTAAGAAAAAAACTTATACAACAGATAACATATTTAGCAATAAAAGAATTAATGTCTGAAATGTATGTTATGGAATATGTAAGATTTGCACAAAAAGCAACTTCTTGTTCCGTTCAAGCAACTATTGCTGCTTCAAGTAATCAATTAGGTTTATCAAAATATATAGATGTAGGTCAATCAACAACAGAAGTATTAGATATTTCAACAGGTGGAACTTCTGGTGCAAAAGGTAAAACAACTGGAACAACAAGTGAAGCGATTTCAACAAATAATAGAAAAGTTGCAGATTGTTTAAAAATAGATGATGTTCATTCAAAACAAGAAGATAATACTGATTTAAAAGTAGCAGGAAATGAACAACAGGTTGATTTAGAAGAAGTAACAGAAGGTATAGCACCTTTATCTATTTGGATACCATTTTTAGCAGTAGGTGGTGATGGAAAAGTAAATACTTCTTCTGCTACTTCTGAAGTAGCTGATAAAGAAACTGTAAAATCTTGTATTTCAGAAGGGCAGACAGCAACTTGGAAAGAAAGTTTTAATAGTTGTATGGATGCTTCAACTGATAATGATATTAATTTTAAATTTAAAATAAACACAAGTATTAAAAATTTATTTAAATCAGTAAGAAAACATAAAAAAATACAATGTCAAATGGATAAAGAAAACGCTAAAAAAACAAATTATAATTTTAGTTTATTAAAATATTCTAATATGTTACCTTCTTTTATAAATACAACTTATAATAAATATGAAACTTATTCTGAAAATTCAGAAGATTTGATAACAGCAATAAAAATATTAATAGAAAACAGCATAAAAACAAATATTGATTCTACAAATTCTGATACAATATGTTTAGATAGTTTATATGATAGTATAAAAGAAGGTTATGAATATAAAGGTTGTGAATTAAATGGTGAATTAAAAACTGTTTCTAATTTAACAGATTTCAATAATTTAATGAATGATTATTGTCAAAATATATCAGAAGAAGTTATTAAAAATAAAGATGATGAAACTAAATTAAAAGAAAATGTTGATATTAATATAGGGATTAATTATTGTTCTAAATATTATTCTAAAAAAAGTCTAAAATTAGAAAATAATTTTAATATAAAAAATGATAATGGAAGTAAATTAAATGTAGCGTTAGAATTAGAATATAGACAAAAAGATGAAAATGGATTTAAAATAGATAGTGAAAAATATCAAAAATTATTTGATGAAACATACAAAAAAATGGAAATGTTATCTGAAACAGAATTGATAAATATTTGTATAAATAATCCTATGGAAGAAAAAGAAGATGGATTGAAATCACCTGTTTATTATTATTGTAAAAGTTTTAAATCAAAAATGTATGATAAAATACTTAATGAAGCAATAAATGATTTTGACAATATGACATTTGATACAGAATCTACAAATTTAAGAATCTTAGAAATAGAAAAAAAGAAAAAAGAAATTAAAAATAAATTTAACATAGATTAAAATAAGACAGAAATATTGAAATAAATAATATAATAAATATAGTTAAAAAAAAGGGAAATTAAAATGGAATTAGACTTAGAATATTATAAATCAATATCTAAATCATATATTACAAGAAAAGAATCTTTTGATTGTTATCATTTATATAATGAAGAAATAAATAAAAATTTAAGTGAAAATATAGCAACAGATGAAAATGTTTTATATTTGTTGTATAATGATGGTTATAAATTAGAAGTAATAAAAAATTTAATTTTTCCTAATGAAGTATTAGAAAAATTATTTATAGTAGAAAAAGATAATGATATAAAAAAAGAAATAGCAAAAGAATTAAAAAGAAGAAAAAGTAATCCTATAATAAAAAAACAAATATTGATATATAAGAAATTGGTAAAGAACAATGGTATTTAAAAAAATATATAATACCTTTAATATTATTAAAGGAAAAATGATGAAAAAAAGTTTTAAAGATTTCATTAAAGATTTGATGGAAGGTGTAATAAATTTCAGAACAGTCAATATAAACGATTATGATGAAGTATCAAAAATTTTTATAGAAGAAACAATGAAAAACAATAAAAATGAAAATATTTTATCAGAAAACGAAAAAGAAAGAAAAGAAATATTAAAAGAAAAAATAAACAAAAGTTATAAAAAATTAAATCAAACAAAAGGAAAGTCAAATGTTAAATAAAAAAGGCAAATTATTAATAAGTGTATCATTGTTAGCAACTGTATTGTTTTCAGGGTGTAGTAAAACAGTAAATGTTAAAACATATCAAAATACAGTAGAAGAAAAATATGTTGTTTCTAAATTATTTTTAGAAAGTTATGCAGAATTAAAATCAGGTGGTATAATAAAAGAATTAGGTGATAATAAAAATGAAAAATATAGAACTAATTTAATAGTAGAAGAAAATGAAGATGGGACAGTTTCAATTTCAAATCCTTCAAATGATAAATTAGCAAAAACAGAATTATTTTTTAATATGAATAAAAGATATACTTGGGCTGGTATGTATCAAATAAATGTAAAAGAATATGAATTTATAACAGGTGAAACATATAGTATATTTGATGTAGATAAATCAACAGATTTTATTGCTAAAAAATATAAATTAGCATTAGAAAAATGTAATTATGATGAAATATGTGCTTTAACTTGGATGGAAACAGGATATAAATCTTTAACATTAGGGACACCAGAACAAAAAAGGGTTCAAAAAATGATAGATAGATTTGAAACGATTAAAAATTTAAATTATAAAAAACAAAAAGAACAAGAAATAGAAGAACAATATAAAGAACAAAAAGAACTAATTTCTAATTAAAATATTATAATAAATATAAAAAAGGTAAATAAATGAAAAAAATCCAAGATTTAGTTGTTCTATATGATAAAAAAACATTGTTATATTTAGAAGGTGAAGAAGTTTCTTTTATAACTGTTTTACCTTTGATACAAGAATTAGACATGGAAATAGCACAATCAACACAAATTGAAAATTATACAAAAAGAATTGAAGATTTAGTTAATAAGTTAGAAACATATGATGAAGGAAGTATTTTTAGAAAAGCAAAGTTAGGTGCTACATATAAAATAATATCAAAATATAAAAAATTAAGTCCTTTACAAAGATATGTAAGGGAAAAAGATTTTGATTCTGAATTTGTATTAAATCAAAAGAAAGAAGAAAGAAAAAAATTAAATTTTAAAGAAATGAAGATTCAAAATAAAATGGAAACAATATTAAATGTTGATGAATATGATAAAAAAGATTATATTGTGATTAAAACAAATATTCCGACTGATGATTTTAAGTTTTTAAATAAAAATGAAACTTTAAAAGAAAAAGTAATAAGTTTAAAAGAAGAAGATATAGAAATTTTTAAAAATGAAATGGAAATATTTTATCATAGACATAAAAAAGATTATGAAGATATAGAATACGATAAAAGTTTAATAATAGAAAATGAATTAATTTTAGAAGTTTTAAGTGATTTGTCTTTAACAATATCAAAAACACATTTTTATGATTTAGAAAATTTTAACAACAATCTATTAAATGATAATTCACAAGGTAATGCTATACAATATGATATATTCAAAACAAAGACTTCAATACCAGAAACTATAAAAATAAACCAAAAATATGTTTCAATCAATAAGAATGGTAAAATTAAATACCATAAATTATTTAAAGGTGATATACCCAAATTAAATGTTATAGATAAAAAAAATGGTGAATATGAATTTTTAATAGAAAATGGAAACATTAAAAATGTTATATCAAAAGGAAATGTGTATAATATAGAACAAAAACAAGAAAAAAGTTATATAAAATCATTTACATTGTCAGAAATACCATTATCTTTTAAAGAAAACATATCTAAACAAGTAGAAAGAACATTGAAAGGATATGGGTTTGAAGAATTTGTTATAATAACTGAAATAATAAAAAAACCTGCAAAAGTTCAAGAAAGTGAATTAGAAGGTTTAAGAAAAACATATGAATTAATAACACAAATACCATCAATTAATGATAAGTTGTATAATAAAAATAGGGCTTTTGAAAAATTAGCAGCAACAACTTCGATGATTTATTGGATAGGTGAAGGGAAACAATTTAACAATGTTAGATTTTCTTTTTCTGTAAAAACAGATTACGATAATGAAAAATTAGAAGAATTATTACAAACAAGATTTGATAAAGATGGGTTAGAATTTGAATTATTAAAATTTAATATGTCTAATATTTGTTTGCCTTATAATTATTTTAATTTTAATTCAATAAATGAAAAAAGTTTATTATTAGAAAACAAAGAAGTATCAAAATTAATTAATTTAGAATATGGTAATAGTTATTTCCATAATAGAAAAGATACAACAGAAGAAGAATTATCTAAAATTTTCCAAAGTAATTTCTATCTTAGAACAAAAGATAAAGTAATGGGTGTAAATATATTTGATGGTCCAGAAGCATTCAATGGTTTAATAATGGCACCTACTGGTTCAGGTAAATCATTTTTTATGGTAAATTTAATTGATGGATTTATGACTATTGAAGATAATCCTATAACTTGGATAATAGATAGGGGTGGTTCTTATGATAATTTTACAAATATTCAAGGTGGGATAAATATAAAAATCAAACAATCTTCTAATAGGAATTGTGTTAATCCTTATTCTTTTGATGAAAATTTTGCTAAAATGATTTTTATTGAAAATTATGTTACAGAAGAAGCTTTATTGTTAATGGAAAATAAAAAACATAAAAAAGAAGATACTGAATTGTTTGATAAATATGTTAAAGATTTAGAACTTCCTGTTTATACATTAGAAGAATTTAATAAATTAGATGATACAAGAAAAGAAAATATTGATGCAATAGTAATAGATGAAGAAGGGAAAAAGAAACCTGAATTTACTTTATCTAATCCATCTGAAAAATTAGGATTATTTGAAAAACTATTACAAACAATGTTAGGTATAGAAACATTAGAAGATTTTGGTGTTGTTTCTAAATTATCTGAATATGTTCCTTATGTTTTAACAAAATTAATAATTAAAACAATAAATAGTATAAAAGAAGAAAGAAAATGGTTGTTAATAAGTGAAATAAAAAATGAATTAAAATCAGTAATGTTAGAAAAATCTGTTAATGAAGAAGATAAAAAACAATTAGAAAAAGAATTAGATACTTATTTATCAAACTTAGATAAATATATTAATCCTTTATTAAATGGTAAATTATTTGAAGGAAAACCAAACCTTGATTTTAGTTCTAACTTAATTAATTTAGATTTTGGTGAAATACAAGATGATGATTTACAAAACTTAATTTTATCATCTTTAATATTAAACTTTTTTAATATAATGACAGATAAAAGATTATTAAGAAGAAGAAAATTAATAGTTATTGATGAAGCACATGGGGTTTTAAATGCTGATAGTATTTCTGGTATTAAATCTGTTGCTTATCTTTACAGAACAGCAAGAAAATGGAATTCAGCTGTATGGGCTATTTCACAAAAAATAGGGGATTTTAAAAAATTATCTTCTGAAAGTGCTTCTGTTGGTAAAAAATTAAATATGTTTGAAGGTATGGTTGGTAATGCTAAATGGCATGTATTATTAGGGAAACATGAATATTTAGAAACAACTGAAAGATTAGGGTATCCTGAAAACATTGCTAAAAAAATAGAAAAACCAGAAGGTTTTAATTTCTTTATTTCTTCAAAAGTAAGTGGTTTTTGTTCTTTATTATTAAGTAATATAGATTATGCTATTGCTACAACACATGCAGAAGAAAAAGGTATATTATCTATGCTTGATTTATTAAGTAATAATACAAAAAAGAAATTATTATTATTTGCTGAAATATTTGGTATGTCTTTTGTTAGTGATTACCAAAATGTTAGAAATTTTAAAAATCTGTTAGGTGATAATAATAAAATAGAATCTTTAGAAAAACAATTAAGAAAACTTTTAGATATAAAAGGTTTTGATTTTGAAACTTATTGGGATGATTTAAAAACAAAATTAGAAAGATTAAAAAAATCAGGTGATACAGATAGTGTTGCAGTAATAAATGCTATTTTAACTAAAATAGAAGTTGATAATAAAATAGAATATTTTAGAAAAATAATAATAAATGAAATAGAATAAAAAATAAAATTTAATATATATAGTTATAAACAAACTTTATCTTGTTAATAAATTAAAAATTTTTTTTTAAATTTATGTTATAATATTATTAATATTAATAACAAAAGGAATGTTTATGACTAACTTCAAATATCAATTATCAGAAAAAGAAATATCAGAAAAAATAGTAAAAGGGATGACACCTGCTTTAATAGAAAGTTTTTTTAAAGAATTAAAACTTAAAGCAATAAGAATGAAAACAGATTATATAACAGAAGAAATGATGTATGAAGTTTTGAAAATGATAAAACAAAATAATAAAGATTTTTTTAAAGATAGTAAATTTAAAATATTACAACCATATGATATAAAAGGTAATATGAATGATTTAATAGGATATGAAGATATAAAAGAAGAATTATTACAAATTAAAGATATGTTTGAAAAAAGAAAATTATTTAAAGAAAATGGAATTCAAGATATATTTAATATATTGTTATCAGGACCAGCAGGAACTGGTAAAACAAAAATGGTTTCTTATTTAGCAAAAGAATTAAATATTCCTATGATAAGTGGGACAGGTAATGTTGGAAACAAATATCAAAATAGTGGTGCTAATGAAATAAAAGAATTGTTTGATAAAGCAAATCAAGTTGCTAAAATGAATAATAGTCCTATAATTATTTTTTTAGATGAATCACAAAAACTTTTTGTAGATAGAACTTCACAGCAACAATCAGTTAATAATACTTCAAATGATAATTTAATGGCACAAAATGAATTATTATCACAATTAGATGGTGTTAATACAGTAGATGGTGTAGATATAATTTTTATTGCTGCTTCAAATTTTTCTGATAATGATATTAAATTAGATGAAGCAATGTCAAGAAGATTTTTAAAAAAAATTTTTTTTAGATTGCCAAATAAAAACGAAAGAATAGAAATAGTAAAATCTTTTGTAAAAAAAATAAATAAAGATTTATTAGAAGAAGAATTAGATTATGATAATATAGCAGAAATGACAACTTTTATGTCACCTGCTTTAATAGAAAATTTATTTAAAGAAACAGTTATAACAGCAATTAGAAAAGAAATAAAAGTAAATAACAAATTAATATTAAATACATTAGAAATATTACAAGTTGGGAAACCAGATATTAAAGTGACAGAAAATCAAAAAGAAAATCAAGAAAAAATAGCAAGACATGAAATAGGACATTTTATAACTTCTTTTATTTGTGATTTAAATAACAAAATAAATAAAAAGTTTAATAGAAATATAAATATAGAAAATTATAAAGAAAATATTGATTTTCTTAACAGTTTAAATAACAAAACAGAATTTATAAATGAAGTATTAAATGATATTAAAACTTTAAAGATTTCCATACAACCAGTTGCAAAAATTAATGCATTAGGGTTTCATTGGTTTAAACAAAGTGAAGAAAACCTTTTACTAAGTAAAGAAGAATATGAATTTAATGTTATTAGTTTGTATGGTGGATTTGTAGCAGAAAGATTTTATTATGGTGATGAAAAAGTGACATTGGGTTTTTCAAATGATTTAGAAAAAATAACAAAAATATTAAAACAAATGGTAAAAATGGGATTATATTCAAATAACAAATTTTATATAATAGAAGATAAAGATTATATTAGTAAGAAAATGGATGAAGTAAGTTCTAAATTGTTTAATATAAGTTTAAAGATAATAGAACAAGAAAAATATTTAGAAGATATTTTATTTGAACCACTTATGAAAAATTTTGAATTAGATAAAAACGATATAATTAAAATATTAAAAAAGGAAATATAAATGTCAGATAAAACACAACAAAATATTGCTGATATGGCAAATCAAGGTGAAAAAGGTAAGAAAAAAGAATTTAAAAATGAAATGGATTATAAAAAAGAAGTAGAAAAGGAAACAAAAGGATTACCTTTTTCAAAGAAATTTAAAATATGGGTTAATTCATTTAAAAAACAATATTATTTTTTATTAATAGTTTTTTATATTATACCTTTATTTTTAATGTTAGGTTCTTTGTTTTCTAATATGTTGATATTTTATTTTAATTTTTACACAGAAGGAATAGATAAATCTATTGTTGAAAGTATCCAGTCTATTTCTGATATATCACAAAACATTTATTCTGGTTATATAAATATTTTTAATTTTGCTTGGCTATCATCTTTGTTTGGTTTTGATAGTGTGACTATTTTTAACGATATTTTGTCAGTAGTTCAAAATCCTAATGATGAACAATATATAAATATTTCAAAAACATTAGTGATTTTTTATTTTGTTTATACAACATTAACATTTTTAGTGTTTTTGGTTTTATTTTTAATAACAGAAAAGTTTTTTAAAACAAGTGATAGATTAGATAAATTGGTTGAAAATTTAATAAAGTCATATAATATTTCAGGGAATAATAGTGATGAAACAAAAATAGGTAAAAAATTAACAAAAAAAGAAAAACTTCAAATTGATTTAATAAAAGAAATAAAATTATTAAAAGAACAAGGTAAAAGTGATGTTTATTTAAAAATAAAAACAATACCTATTTTAGAAAAAGCTTTTGAAATGAAAGATTCAGGGTTTGTTAAAGAATTAACAGATATATTAATGAAAAATATACAAGATAAAGTAGAAAAACAAATAACTATTAAAAGTAATGAAGAATTATTTAATTTACTATTTGAAAACAAATCTTTAAAAGGTTTTAAAGGTAAAGTTGTTAAATCTATTGATTTTGGGTTTAATCCAAAAGAATTTATACTATCAGATGAATGGTATAACAATTATGACACCAAAGAAGAAATATATACAAATTTATCTGAAAAAGAAAAAGAATATTTAGATAATTTACCAAAAGAAGAAAAAGAAGAAATATTAGAAATGCATTTAAAAGAATTAAAAAAAGAAAAAATTAAAATGATTAAATTATTATTTATGTTATCTGTTATGTATAATTTACCTTTTTCAGTTGTGTTTAAATATTTAGAAAAAAATGGGATGAAAATAACTAACGAACAAAAACAAATAATATATTATTCAAGAAAAATAGCATTAGATAGACAAAAAAAATCATTAAAACAAATAATAGTTGATACACCTTTAAAATTGATGTTTCCACCAGTAAAAGAAGAAACATATAAACAACTTGAAAAAATTTTTATTGAATATATAACAGTTAATGTAGAACAAACAGATATATTATTATCTAAGAAACCAGAAACTGATGACGAAGATAAGATACAAATATTCAAAATATCTTTTGACAAATATTTAAATGTATTAACAGAAGCAATAAATAAATTTAGTTATGTGTTATTAACAGATGAAAGATTTAAAACATTAAGTGATAATTTTAATGAAAATGTAAAAAGAAGTGTAATTGATTATTTTGAAGTTTCTTCAACAGAAGATATAGAACAAAACAAATCAATATTAAGTAGATTTCAAAACTTAAGGTTAGATGATTTTATAGCTATTTCAAATATGTTATTAAAAAAAGAAGCACAAAAGAAAGAAGATTATACATATAGTTTTGAACCTTTATATATGGATATATATAAAAAGTTAAATGTTGAAAAAGAATTAGAAAGAATATTTAGTATTGATGTAAAAGATTTTATAAATGAAAAGAAAATAAAAGAAATAGAAGAATTTAATTCAAAAAAATAAAAAAAATCTTATAATATATAATATAAAAAAAATATAAAGGTATAACAATGAATAAAAAAATATTTTTTTCTTCACTTTTAATTGTATCAACATTATTACAAGCAAATTATGAAGTGTCGGATTATAAAAATCTTACACCAGAAGAACAAACATTAATGTATAATGAAATTTATAAGTTGTATTCAAAACAATTACAAGATAAAAAAGAAATAAATGATAGGGTATCACAAGTTGTTGCAGAAGATATTCAAAATAAGTTAAATAAAATGATAACAACAGAAGAATTAACAATTACTTCAAAAGAAGGTAGTGAAAAATTAGAAAGTGGTGTTAGTTATGCATATGATGTTAAACATGATTTAATTATTTCGTCTGAAGCAGTATTAAGTAAGGATTTAGAAGTAGATGAATATGTTTATTTAGTTTATGATAATGTTAATAACCTTTTAAAAGTTTCTACTGATGAAGGAAGAACAGGTGTAATTAAATTAGGAAATAGTAAAGAAGTTTCTTTTGATAGAATTTTAAATACAATTGAAATTTTAGATGTTAATATATATAATAATTTACAGAAAAATATAAATAATAATGGATATGAAGATAATGAAAACTTATATCTTCATACTTATGAATAAAAAAGGACAAATTAATGAAAACAATAAAATTATCTATAATTTCTATATTTCTTTTATCAAGTAATTTATTGATAGCAAAACCTATTGAAAAAACAATAACTAATTATGATGTTAATAACAATACTTTTAATGTAAGTTCAGATTTTAAAGATTTATTAAAAAAAGATACTAAAAAATATGATAGTAAAAAAGTATTATTAGATGTGGAAGAAAAAAGGGTTAAAATAACAGAAAAAGATTTTCTAAAAAAATATAAAAAAATAGAAAATAAAAATATTATTGAATTTCCTTTATCTAAATTTTTAGAATTAACAATTGTAGATACACTTAAAGTATTAAAAAAAGATAATGTAAAAGTTAAAGAAACAATACCTAATGCTAATTATCTTATTAAACTTGATAAAGAACTTAAAAAGGTTGGAAAAGATAAAGTAAAATATAATGAAATAGAATTAGAAAAACAATTAATGTTTTTTAAAAGTGAATTAGAAAAAAGTTTAAACAGTTTAAAAACAGAAAGACTTAAAGAAAGAATAAAAGAATTTAATAGTGTTAATTACAAAGATATAATCAAAAGTGGTAAAAATACAAAGAAATTAGAAAAAACATATAAAGAAATGAAAAAACTTGTAAGTTATGCTGAAAGATTTGTTTCTTATTTAGATAAAGATAAAATTAAATTATCAGATAAAATGGATAGTAAAGTTTATAGACAAATTAAAAAAATAAACGATAGAATAGCAAAAACAAAAAATAAACAAAGAATGATAAACAAAGATTATCATAATTTTAAAATTAAAAAGAATTATATCAAAGAAAGTGAAATTAAAAAAACAATAATTAGTTTAATACAAAAAAGAAAATATGTTCAGGCAAAATCAATTTTTGATAATGTTCCTTTAAAAACATTAACTAACAAAGAAATTATAGAAATAGATAACTTTTTTAATGCTATTGTTGGAACTACAAAAGCAGATATGAATATTAAAGGGATGGTAAAAGTAGAAGATATAAGGCTAATTGATAGTTTTTATGATAATTTTTTCGAAGAATTAGAAATAGGAAGAATAAAAGATAATATGTATATAAATAGAATGTTAGAAATAACACATTTATTAGAAAGTAATAAAAGTATATCAAAAGTTAAAAGTTATTTAATAAAAGCAAAACTATATATTTTAGAAGGAAAATTTGTAGAAGCATTATGGGTATTAGATAAAATAGATAATGAAGGAAATGTTGAAGTTGATACATTAAAAAATAATTTATTTAATATGTTAAAAAATATACAAGAAGACCATTTTCAAAAAATATTAAAGACTTCGCACCAAAAATGGGCAGAAGAAAACTTAGGGGAATAAAATGAAAAAAATAATATTATCAACAATAGCAATAATAACTATAACTACTAATTCTTATGCTGGTGCTTTTTTTAATACATCAGAACAAAAGGTTGAAGCAGTAAAACCAGAATCAAAAGTTGAAGTTTCAACTAATAAAGACATTTCAGCAAATGATTTAAAACAAAAACAAATTTTATTACAATTACAAAAAGAATTAGAAGAAAAGAAATTAATTCAACAACAAATAGAAGATAGAAAAAAATTCAATAAAGAAGAAAGGGTAATAAATTTAAAACCAAATCAAAAATGGGTAGATATAGTTATACCTTTTCAACAAATGTCAACAATAAAATTTGACAAACATATAGAAAACATTGAAACAATACAAAATCCAAAAAATGTAATACATTGGGATAAAAATCCAAATAATGATGAAAATAAAGAAATTATATTTAAAAACCTTGACCCTAATTTGGAACAAATGGTAAAAGTGACATTTGTAAATGGGCAAGAACTTAAATTAAATGTTATTGTTGGTGATATAACATCTAAAAGATATACAGATTATAAAGTATTATTAAATGGTAATCCAAATGAAGTTATAGCAGAATTAAAAAATGGGTTAAAAGTTAAAAACATACAAGAAACTTTTAATAACACTGCTGTTAAAATAATTGCTGATATTGTGACTGGTGCAAGAAATGAAACAATGAAATTGATTAAAGATAATGCTAAAACTACTAAATTAGTTGTATTTGATGGTATAACAACTATGGAAACAGTTAAAGGAACAGTAAATGTTGACACAAGATTAACTTTAACTAAATTATATAAAACACCATATATAAAAACTGATAATTCAAAAGGGCAAATAAAAAGTCTTATATTGTTAGAATTAGAAGTTGAAAATAAAATGGTTGATAAAACTTTTGTATTAACACCTGAATATGTTATAAACAGATTTCCAAACTATGTAGCTTTTTATTATGGTTCATTAGATAATAAAGATAACTATATTTCACCTTTAAGTAAAGGGAAAATTTTAATAGTTGTGGAAGATACTAAATATATAGAAGAATTTTAAAATGGATTTAATAGAAGTATTTGTTAAAATTTTAAAATATGTAGATATAAATTTAAAAAATATTTCTATGTATGAAAAAGATTTAAATGTATTTTCAAATAAAGAAATTTACAATATTATAATGTTTTCTGAAAAAAATATAAATGAAGTTTTAGAAATTGAAGATATAGTAAAAAACAAAGAAGAACAAAAATTTATAAGTTTATATCAAGGGTTTGAATTTCCAGAAACAGAAGAAGAATTAATTAAAAATAAAAAATCATATTTTTTTGAAAAAATGAAAAAAATGACAACTATTTCTTCACTTATATTGTTTGTAAATAAATTACAAAACAAGCAAGAAGAATATATAGAAAGTTATAATGTTTTAGAAGAAAATTATAATAATTTAAAAGAAATAGGTGAAATAGCTTATGAATTGCAAATAAAAAAAGAAGAAGAAGAACAATTACAAAAAAATACAGAAGAATTAATTAAAACTTATAAAAAGTTGGGGATTAAAATAGATGGAAGATAAAAAAATTAAAATATTAAAAGAACTTATAAATGAAAATATAGAAGATGAAAATTTTTTTATTGATTTGTATAAAGAAAATAGTAAAGAAGAAGAAGTAGAAGATTATAGTGAAGATATAGAATTAGAAGAAAATAAAATAACATTAAATTTTGAAGAAAGTGATGTAAATATAGTTTCATTGTTAGGAAGTCCTGAATTTATAGAATTAAAAGAATATGAAGAAACACCTTCAAATATAAATTTAATATTATTTAAATTATTATTAATGCTTGGTAAAGAATTAAACAAAGAAGAAGATTTTTCGTTAAAAAATGATGAAGTGATAGATATACTTTTAGAAATTCAAGAAAAAATTGAAAAATTAGATGAAGAAATAGAAGAAATAAAAAACAAAAATAATATAATAAAAGAAGAAATAAAAAAAATAGAAAACATTAAGTTGTCTTATGTAATGTCAGAATTGGATATAACAAAGAAAAAAATAGCAAAAAAAGAAATTCAATATATATATTTATATAACAATTTAGAAAAATATATAAAAGAATTTAAGAAAAAAGGGTAATAAATGGATTTAGCAAATACAAAAGTTCATAAAAGTTTAGATGAAATAAGAAAAATCAATAATAAAGAATTTAAATTTATTGGATTTACTGCTAATGAAATGAAACTTATAATGTCATCTTTTATGATAGTATTTATAGTATCTTTTATATTGCAATTATTTTTATTAATAGTATTTGATGATGATAATGCTACATTGGTTAAATATTCTTTCTTTTTTATACCTATTTTAATGTTTTTAGTTAGAAGAACAAATAAAAATATAGGTGAAGGAACAATACAGTTTATATTTAAAGATAAAATGACAAAAAGATATAAGACAGAAAGAAAGTATAAAAAAGAAAATTCTTTGTTTTATACTGATTTAAATTAAAAAAGGACAAAAAAATGGATATATTAAATAAAAAAATCAATGAAAAAACAATGGTGTTATTTTTTAGTGCTACATTGGTGTTAGTTGTTATACAATTTCTGTATTCTTTTATGGTTACAAGTAATCAATTATCAAAAGTAGAAGAAATGGTATCTAATAAAGGTGTGGTGGTTATCACTGAAACAGCAGATATGCAAAAAAGAAAAATATATGAAAATGATACAGATATTGCTTTGATGGTTGCAAATCAAACTTTAAAAAATATGTTTGGTTTTGATTATAAAACAATAGATAAAAATTTAAATTATGTAAAAGCATTTACAGATGTGAAAACATATAACAAATATTATAAAACAATACTTAAAAACCTTAAAGAAGCACAAATACTTAAAGATAATTATAAAATATATATAAATAAATACAAAATAACAAAAGAAGGAAAAGATTTTATAGTTAAAATGGTGTTTGAAAGAAAATCATTTACAGAAACAAAAGAAGAAAGTAATAAATTTTATATAGTTATGAAAATAAATAAATCAACACCTACTGAAATCAATCAAATAGGGTTTTATATAACTGATTACAAAATCAAAATATACGATGCTGAAACAGTAGATAAAGAATTCCTTTAATAAATTAATTATTTAAAGATAAAAAACATAAATATATAATATAATAAATATATATTTTTATAAAAAGGGAAATTAAATGAAAAAAATATTATTTATTTCAATGTTATTATATTTTGGTTCTTTATCTGCTAATGATATAGTTTCTAAACAATTTAATAAACATTTAGACAAAATAACAAAAGATTTTTATAATAAATCAGAAGAAAATAGAAATCAAGAAAAAACTTCAATTCAAACAAAAATCAATATGCTTATAAATGATACACAAGAATACAAAAGACCTAAATTTATAAATAAAAAATCATTAGAATTAGATATTTATGTAAGGGAAAATGTTAAAGTAATTGATAGAAAATATGTTAAAAAAACAGCAGATGGTTGGGAAAGAATAAAAGTTTTAGATACAAATTATTACGAATAATATTAATAAAAAGGAAATAAAATGGCTAAATCAATATTAGATACTGCTAAGAAAATTAAAAAAGATGAAGAAAATAAAACAGAAGAAGTTGTAGAACAACCAGAACAAAAAGATAATGAAGTTAAAGAAGAACAACCAGAACAAAAATTAAATTTAAAAAAAGAAGAAAAAGAAGAACCTTCTAACAATACAGAAGAAAATAAAAGTTCAAAAATAGAAATGAAAATAGATGAATATCGTGAAAAATTTTTAAATTTAGATGAAGGTAAAAGAAAAAAAATAATAGGTGGTTCTGTAATAGCGTTTGTATTATTAGTTGTAATAAGTGCTACAAGTCAAACTTCTAATAAGACTTCTAATATAACAAAAAATATATTAAAAACAGAAAGTATCAAAAAGAAAAGTTCAATTTCTGTTGAAGAAGGATTAACTTCAAATAAAGCAAAAGAAAATTTATTAGAAAAAATAAACAAATTAGAAAAAGAAGTAAAAAAACAAAGTAATAATAGAAACAATTATACTTCAAATAATGTTGATTTAAATAAACAAAAATACAAATCATATGTAGAATTATCTAAATTATTATTTAAAAATAAAATTATACTTAAAGATAATTCAAAAGTAGAAGTTAAGTTTAATTCAGATAGTGCAGAAGTAATTATTTCAAGTAATGGTATTCCTTCAACTTTTAAAAATACAACTGGTATTCCAATTGAAGTTGGGTATATTATTGATTATCCAAATGAAGGTATAACATATGTTGTTGTTTCTAATAATGGTAAAATCAATGAAGAAACAAATATGTGGCAAATCAATCCTATAACTAAACTTAAAAAAATTATTAGTATAGAAGAAAAGAAAGAAATATTAAATATTATAAAAAACAATACAAATGAAGATATGATAATTAAAAAATATGAAAAAACTTTTTTAATGTTAGGTCAAAATGGTGAAATAGTAGATGAATTAAAATACAAATCAATAGATAGTAAATTTCAAGAAAGTAAATTAGGTGTAGTTAAAGAATCGGAATTAGTATCAGGGTATATGACAAAAGATTTTGAATTATATAAAGTTAAAGATAATTTAATAAGAAAAAATAATAATATTTATTTTCCAGATACAGATGCTACATATAAAATAAAATTAGCAAAAATATATAACCAAGAAAACAAAAAAACTAAGGATTATATTTTAATATATAAAAATGATATATTACTTGAATATAAAACATTATCAGATATAAGAAATGTTTATTTAAAAACATATAAAGATGAAATAAGTAAAAAAGAATATGTTGAAGAAGATGGTGTTATATTTGAAGTTTCAGAAATAGGTAAAAAAACAAAAATAGGAAATGGTGTTATAGTAGCAAAAATAGATAATGGTATAATTAAAGAAAAGAAAATAACATTAGAAGAAAAAAATATGGTAAGATTTCCATTATCTAAATTAACAAATAAAAATGGAAAACAAATAAGTATATATCTTATCACAGAAGATAATAAAAAATTATTAGTTAAAAATGATTTCATATATTTTAGTAGTGTTCCGAAAAATATAATTAATTATTATTTAGATAATAATGGTTATTTATATGAAGGTGATATTAAAATAAAAAGAATTAAAAAAATAGAAAACAATAAAAAAGTTGGTGTTGAAATAATAACAGAAAATGATTATTTGATAAACATAGTAAAAAAAGATACATATTCTATTTTTGATTTAAATAATAATAAAGAACTATACAAAGGTGATAAACTTAAATTCAAATTATTAGACAAAGAAGGTAAAATACAAGTTACTAAAATTAACAAAATAATAGTAGATAAAAAAGCAAAAACAATAAATGGTGTTAAATATGAAAAATTCGAACATACAGAAGGTATGTATGTTTTATATAACAAATATGGTGAAGTAACAAAAACATTTAAAGAAAATAATGATAAAGTAATTATAGATGAAAAAATTAAAAATTTAAAAGTTATAGATGGTTCAATGTTTAGTTTTCTTTATTCAATAGATACAAAAACAGGTGAAGTTAATTCTAATGATATTGGTAAGTTTTTCTTAAAATATGACAAAGATAAAAATCCTTATTCTGAATTTAATACAGATATTATTGAAAAAGAATATAAATCAAAAAAAGTAAAAGAAAGTGAATTAAATATAATTAATGTTAAAGATATATATGAAAAAAATTATAAAATTCAAAAAATTAAATTTATAACAATAAATGGTGATGAATTTAAAATATTAGGAAAAAGATTAGTTTCTTTTAATGGAACAAAATTAAAAATAGAAGATAATTCTGTTTATAACAAAAAAAGAAAATCTTTTTCAATAGATTATTTAAAAAAAGAAAATCCTTATTTTTATAAAAAATATGCTAAAAAAGGTTATGATAAAAGTTTAAATATTTATATAGAAAAAATTATAAATGAAGAAAGTAATTATTATGTAGGTGATAACTATATATTTGATTATAAACAATTTAGAATAATAAAAACAAAAGAAGGGTTTGATAAAATCATAGATGAAAATTATGATATTATAAGAAACAAAATAATTATTAAAACAAAAAGTAAAACATATACTTTAAATATAAATGATACAGTAAAAATGAATGAAGGATTGTTATCTACATTAGTTGATGAATATAAAGAATTAGAAAAACAAGAAAAAGAATTAAATGTTGTTAAAGGGAAATTAAACAATGATTTAAAATACAAAATTTCTTTATTAAAAAAACAACTTAAAGAAGTTGATGAAGAAATAAAAAATAAATCAAATGTTCAGTTAAATGAAGTTAAATACAGTATATCAAAAGAAATGAAAAAGAAAATAGTTAAACAAAACACTATTCCAGATTTTACTTTTGAAATAGGAACAAAATTAAAATTTCAAACAAATGAAGGTATTGCTTATCCAGAAGGTGATAAGATGAAAGTAATGTTAAAACTTAAAACAACTTATGTTAATGATTATTATGGAAATGAAATAGTTTTTTCTGAACCAAAAGTAGTAGCAGAAGTTTCTGGTGATTTTTCAACAGGTCAAATGTTTTTACACCCTACAAAAATATTGTATAAAGATGAAGCAGGTGAAAGAAAAGTTATAGAAATACCTAAAAATTCAACTTCTTTTATATATGAAGATGAAAATGGTGATAAAGAAAACGGTATTCCAGCATATGTTGTTAGAAAAGAACTTAAAAACTTAGATAAAAAAGTATTAATATCAATGATAGGTGGTGTTGTTGATAATTTAACAAAACCTGATGATGGTTTTACAGATTTATTAAATGGTGGAACAACTGATACAAAATCAGACGGACAAATGGTTACTGAAAGTGTAGCTACTGGAACAAATGAAGGATTACAAGAAATCAAAGATACTATAAATAAATTAAATGAAAAAGAAAAAGATGTTTTAATAGTATCACCTAAATTAGATTTTGAAGTTATTTTTACAGATAGTGTAGATATTTATTTTGACAAAAAATAAAAAAGGATAAAAATGTTGAATAAAATTTTACAAAGGGTGTTTAAAGGTTTATTAACTTTAACACCTATTGTAATAATTGTAATGATTGTAAATTATGTTTTTAATTTAATATATTCAGTTATAGTTTATATATTAGGAAGTTTTCAAGATATTTATTTATCCACATTTATTATAATTTTAATGGTTATATTGTTATATTTTTTGGGTATAGTTTATGAAACAAAACAAAAAATTTTTTTATTAAATTTTTTTGATTGGCTTTTTGAAAAAATTCCATTTTTAAATTCAGTTAATAAATTTGTTAAAGATATTATGGATTTATTATTTTCAGATTCAAAAGAAAAATATTTAGGCGTTATAGAAATTGAATATGGTGGATATATACAATATGGTTTTATAACAAAAGAATTAGATAATAGATATATAGTTTTTATTCCTACTGCACCTAATCCCACTAATGGATTTGTGGTATTTTTAGATAAAGAAAATCCTAAATATCCTTATAAATTTGTAGATATTGAACCTAAAAAAGCAATTTCGACTATTGTTTCGTTAGGATTAAATTAAAAAAATAACAATTATAATATAATAATTATAATTATTTAAAGGAATACAAAATGGGTAATATTTATGAAAATAGGGTTTTAGCATATCAAATTTATGAAAAACTTAAAGGAAAACAAAAAGGGAAAAGATTATCCTTAGATGGTTTGGAAAGTATTAATATTATTAAACCTTCTGAAGATAAAAAAGTTATATTAGGTGTGTTAAAAAAAATATCTAATATAAGTGAAGAAGAACTTAAAGAAATATTAACAAATTATAATTTAGATTACCAAACAATATATAAAATAATTGAAGAATTTGAAGAATTAGTAGATGATTTTTTTATAAAACAATTAAAAGAACTTAAAAATGATAATGCACCTGATATTGATTTTAATAATTTATTAGAAAAAGAAAATAATATTAATAAAATAGAAAGTTATTTTTCAAAAAATGAATTAGTAGATTTGATTTCAAACAAATATGAAAAATCTAAAAATAGCGATGATGAAGAAATGAACTTATTGTTAAATATAAATAATATTATAACATTTTATAAGAAATCATTATATACTGATATTTCATTTGAAAAATTTGAAGAAATATTGTTAGAAAATTATTTTCAAGAAAAAATAATAGTAGATAATTCTATTTATTATATTATAAACGATACATTATCAGAAATAATAGAAATGAATGAAATAATAAAAAAAGAACAAGAAGAAAATATAGAAGGTTTGGAAAATGAAGAAGAATAATGAAATTTTAACTTCAAAAATAATTAATTATATATTTAATAAAATAAAAACTACTATTTATCCGACTGAAAATTTTTTATTATTATTTCAAATAGAAAAACAACTATATATTTCTTTAATTTTTGAAGCAAATAAATCAACAGAAGAAATAGAAATTTTTACACATTTACTTTTTCCTATTAAAATAAAAAAATTTATTTATGAAAAAAGTATATCAGAAGAAATATATTATATAGATAAAATAATATTAAAAGAAAAAGAAAAACCTTTTCAATTAAATCATTATAAAGAAACAATAACAAACAATGAAATAACTTTTACTAATAAATGTTTTTATGAAATTAAAAATAATTATATTTTAATTAACCAAGAATTATTTGTTGATAAAATAGAAAAGAAAACAGAAATATTTGAAGATTTTAATATATCATTAAAAAATGAAATAGAATTTGATATTCAAAAGATTTTAGATAACATAGAAACAAATACTTTAAAAAATATTAAAGAAAGTGAAAATATAATAGATTTTATAAATATAGACAAAATAGAAGAAAAAATAGAAAAAGAAAATTTAAATATAGAAGAAGGATTAGATTATACTAAACTTATATTAAAAACAAATAAAACATTTGAAGAATTTGATATTAAAGAAGATAAAGATAACATAGAATTGATATTTAAACAATAATCTTTTAAATATATAATATAATAATAATTATATTAAATTAAGGAAAAATAAATGGATTTTGTTTATTACCATGTTGATGGATTTGGTGGCGATGTAATGAATTATTTCCTATCTTTTATGTATAAGGTAGGGGATTTAACATCATATCAATCTTTTGGCATTATGTTTTTATCTATTTTTACTATTGCTATGATATGGATGACATATCGTGTTATAAAAGGGAAATCAACTTTTGATGAAGCAATAAGTGTATTGTTTTATAAAAACTATAAGAATAATTTATTTGTAAGGTTTGTTATAACATTATTGTTGTATTCTTTATTGTTAAGTCCAATACCTATTGTATTTGTGACACCTGTTGTATCAGCTAATATTCAAGAACAAAAAGTTGATTTCTTGGGTTGGACTATTAATGATGCTAAATCTTATGTTAGTGAAGATAGTGAAAAACTTTATCATGTTCCTTTACCTGTTGCTGTTTTATTAAAATACACTGAAAAGTTTTTTTATGGACTTCCTGATTTTCAAAGACAAGGGTTAAAATTTCAAAAAGATGAAGATTTTTCTAATGAATTTGATTTAGATAACAATAAAATGATTTTCTTTTTTAGGAAAGCAACTTTAAGTCGTGATAGTGATTTTATGATTAGTAAATGTGTTTCAGATTATGATAAATCAAAAGGATATATATTAGCAGATGAAACATTAAGTTCTTATCAAAATACAACTAAAAAATTTTTAGAAACTGGTGTTGCTACTGATTCTGCTAATCATTGTTATTTACCTGCAATAAGAACTTCTTTTGTAAGTTATTTTCATGAACCTGCTGGAACAGTTTTTGAAGATTATTTTGCACCTATTAAAAAATATGCTGCAATAACACAAACAAATAATATGATATTACAATCTTCTAATGTTAAAGCAAAAGAAAATTTATATTTATCTTTATCAAATGAAAAATTAAATGATTATAAAAATTATATACCAGATGAAAATAAAATATTAGATGTAATGTCTTTAAAACTTAATAAACAATTGGTTAATTTAAGAAATAAAGTTAATGAAAATTCTTCTAAAATTTATGCTATTAGTCAAATGTTTCAATCTAAATCAAATGTTAATGATTTAATGTTTATTTTGTATAAAAAAATGGTATTAGAACCAAAAACAAAATTTATTTTTAATAATGATATTAATAACATTGATGATTATAAAAAGTTTTTAGAAGATAGAAATGGTTTTTATGAAGAAAAACTTTTTCCTTCTTATAATAAAGAAATTGATTTAAATGAATTAGTTGAAAGTGATATATCTAATATTTCTGAAACTTTTAGTAATAATGAAATATATAATCTATCTTATAAAATAAATAAAGATGGATATTTAGAATTATACAAATATTCAGCAGGTAATTTTACTAACAATCAAGATATTTTTTCTACAACTTATAATAATTTTTTAAAAATAACAAATGGTGAAATTTTAAGTAAATATCAAAAAACAATAGAAGATAATTTGATAACAAAAGATAATTTAGAAAATAACACCAAATATTTAAATAGTTCTAAATTTAAAGAATTAATAAAAGATATAGTTAAAGATAGACCTGAATACAAACAATCAATAGAAGAAGGTATAGATAGTTTTTATAATGGTGATAGTTTTTCTGCTAAAAAATTAGAAAGTCCTTTGAAGTATTTTTATATAACTGATTTATATTTAGAACATTTAAGTGAAATATCAAAAAATATAGAAGATTTTGAAAAAACATATTTAAATCCTTATGGTATGTATTTAGTAAAAAAAGGTAATTCTTATGTGTTGGAAATTGAAGAAAATAGAATAAGTTCAACAAAAGATGAATATTTGACAACTATTGTTGAAAATATAAGACATAATTTAAGAAATGGTATAGTTTTTGAAGGGTATGTGTTAGATGATTTTTCAGATTTAACAAAAACAGAAGAAGATGGAAAAGTTAAATGGGAATTAGATAAATCAACAATTGATGGTAAAACAGTAGTTGTATCACATAATAATGAACAATTATATGTGTTGTTAGAAAACGAAGATAATTTATTTGCTTTTTTAGATGTATATGATGATAAAGAAAATACATATATTAAACCTATTGGCGAATACAATTTAGATTATTATACAATAGGTGATTTCAATAAATTGTTTGAAGATTATAACAATGTTGATGAAATGGTTTCAGTATTAGAAAAAGTTAATAATCCTACTACTGAAAAAATAAAATATCAAATATTAGGGGATAAGTATTTTGTTAAAGGTGTAGAAAAATTTGATACAACTTCTGTAAAATGCTATAAAGATGAAGAATTTTGTAATTTATTACAACAAGAAGTAGAAAGTTTAGTAAAAGAAGATGTAAAAGAAGAAAAAGTAAATTATAATTATTATTCTTGGATAAATTTTTATTATTCTGTTTCTTTTAATGATTTTTTAAATGATGAAACATATAAGGATAATAATGAAGTAAAAAGTCAAATAGAAAATTATTTAAAAACAAAACATGTATTAAGGGGGATGTTATTAAATTCAAGTAAAAGTAATTATTATAAAAAATATTTAATGTTTAACCTTTTAAAATACGGACAAGATATGTTAGAAGTTAAAGATGGTGAATTAACTTTAATACAAGATATTAAAATGAATGTTATAGAAAAAATAGAAAAAGATTTAGGTCCTTCTTCAAATGATGGTTTAGCTTCAATAGCTTGGCAAAAAATTGTAAATTCATACAAATATTTTATGAATGATAAAACAGATGATGAAATTGAAAAACAAGCATTAGAAGAATTACAAGAAATGAAAAATATACAAAGACAGTTAGAAGATGGAAGTTTAAAATTAAATGATGAAATGAATATGATAATTGAATATATTGCTAAACAAACATTTTTAAAAGACAGGGTTAATTTTGTAAAAATAGAAAACAATAGTGATTTACTTAATCAACAAATATTAATGAATGGTGATGTAAAATATGAAAGAATTATGGATTCTTCATTAGTTAATTTGACAGTAGAAATGATTATAAATCCAGTTGCTGATTTTATACAACAATATCAAAATGTTGTTGTATCAGAAGTATTAACTGATTTTTCAGCTTCAAATTATAGTGTAAGACCTGAATATGTTTTAGGTGCTAATTCTGCTTATTTAACTTTAAATGACAATATAAACAAAGATGTTTCTAAATCTGAAACAGAAGAACAAGAAATAAGTATAGTTGATTTTGTAAAAGATACTTTTAATAATACAGAAGATTGGACTTCATTGGTTGTTGATACTATAACAAATATTGTTGTTGCTATAACTTTAATTCTTGTATTTTCAATATTACTTATAATATTACTTTTAACTGTTATAGCACAATATATTGGGTATTTAATGGTATTTATATTATTTGGGTTGTTTGTAATAACAAAAATAGTATTTCAACCTTTTAAAGATATAAAAGCTGAACCTGCTATTTTACAAGATAGTTCTTTTTATGTTACATTGTTTAAATATATGACTGTTTGGATTGTTGTATTTTTTGTTTTAATTTCATTAGTTTATTTTATGGATAATGTTGTTTCTGTTTGGATTTCAAATGCACAAATATATGTATTGAAATATTTTATTATAAATGGAATAGATAATTATAGTAATATGTTATTTTTAATAGTTGCTGTATTGTTTCCATTAGTTATTTCATTTTTTACAATTTTTTATTCTTTAAAATGGTTATATAAATATTTGAAAAATTTAACATTAGATAACAGTAAAATAGTATTACATAAAATGAAAGAAACTATACATCAAGTTTCTTCCATTTCTTAAATATTAAATATAATAAAGAAAAAAGGTATATAAATGAAAAATAAAATATTTATATTTTTAGGAATTATTTTTATTTCGTTTGGTTCTGTTTATTTGTATTTTTTTGATGATTTATATAATCAAAAAAAAGAAGTAAATATTATAAAATTTAATAATTATGAAATTCCTAAGTTATCAGACAATTATTTTGATGATATTAGCAAAAAAACAATGAATAATTTAACTATATTTTATGCATTAAATGAAATACATATAAATTTTTTAAAAGAACTTCATTTTAATGATAATAGATTAAAATCAGTAATAGTTATAAAAGAAAAATATCAACAGTTATTAGAAAAAAATAAAAAACTTAAAGACTATATAGAAACAAATAAAGGGTATTTACAAAATAATTATAAAAAGTTTTTAAAGAAAGAATTTAAAAATTATGAAAGTTATTTTAACTATTATAAAAATAAAAATGATAATTTGTATGAATTAAAAAAACTTATTCTATTAGAAACAATAATGTTAAACCAAATTAATACAATAAATAAAACAATAGAAGATAAAATTATATTAAATAACTATATTAAAAATATTAAAAGTATAATTATTGATTTAAACACTATTTAAAAAGATTTCTGTATAATATATAATATAATAATAATTATATTAAAATATTAGGAAATTAACAAATGAAAGATTATTTATTCAACCTTTATACAGATGGTGATTTTTTTACTTTAATGATTTCATATATCATCAAATTGTATAATGTTGTGTTTTCAAATTTAGGTGATTTATCATTATTTTTCGAAGGTTTTATTCTTTTTTCTTCTTTTATGATACTTCTTTTTTATTCTATAAAAAAAGTTGAAAATGGGAAAAGAATATTTAGTTTTGAAGATGGTATAATGAAAAATCCATTAGTAAATATTGGTATTTTCATGACTTCTATTTATATACTTTTTTATCCTGTAAATACAAGGGTTGTAAAGTTAGTAAAAATAGTAGAAAATAATGAAAATTCTTTATATGCTAAAAAATATGGGTATAAACCTGTTGATGTTGAAGTAAAAAATTTTTTAACAGGTGAAACAGAAACTTATTCTACATTTAAAACACCTTTAATACTATCTTTAATAACTTCTATACCTAATATGATTGTTTATGGTATTCCTATTGACGATATATCAGATAAAGACAATAAAGATATACATAGAACAAAATATTTAAATATATTTAAAATAATTTCTTATACAACAGATGGTAAAGCAGGAAAAAGGGATATTTTTACACCTTCAAAAATTGTTTCTTCATATTTTGATGATATTAAAAAAACTTCTGAACAAAAAGAAGATATAAAAACTATTTATGATTATTTATATAGATTACCAGTTTATTCAAGTTATTCTATTTTAGCAGAAGGTTTGAATCAAGAAAGAAATACTAATAAAAATATTAAAGCAATAAATGGTATATTAAATCAAAAAAATATTTATAATGAAGTAATTAAATATTTTGAAGATTATGATTTTTACAATTATAGAATTGAATTAGATACTTTTGATGAATGGTGGGATGATAATAATGCTGAAGAAGTAAGTCAAACAGTTCAATCACCTTTTCTTTCTTTAAAAATTCAAATGGATAGAAGTAGAATTGATACAGATTGTAAAATAGATGACGGACATACAGATATAGGTTGTTCTTATCCTAATGATTTAAATGAAGTTTCATTAAGACATAAGAAAGGGTATAATGATGATTTTAATGTTTATTTTGGAAAGCATTATGATAAATTGTTTAAAAACCCTTATTCAACTTCAAAAGATGATGCAGACCCTATAACTATAACTAAATCTTTATACTTAAATAGACAATCTTTAACTACTAATGAAAGAAGTGATGATAATAAATATAATGGGTTTGAAAATACTAATTATGGGTTAATGACTTCTGATGATAAACAAAAAGAATTTTATAAAGATTTTTTTAATGCTGTTTTGACAGAAAAAAGAAAAAATATTTTTAATAAATTAACTGATAAAAATAATATTATTTATCTTCAAAATTTTAATATTATTAATACAATATTTAATATTTCTTTTTATAACAATGATATAGATGTTGATAATTTTGATGATAAAGAATTTGCTAATTGTATAGGTGAATTACAATATAATACAGGTAGTAAAGATTTACTTTTAACTTCTGGTAAAACAGAAGAACAAGTATGTGTAGATAAATACAATTTTATTTATTTTAATAGTGAAGAAATGATTAATTCAAGAAAACATTTAAATGCTAATTATATTGATGAAGTTGAAAAATATAAAGAAGATTTATGGGAATATTCAAAAGTTTCTGATGAATATACTATAAATAATGATATACAAAATGATTTAAATATAAAAGGTATTCCAAATGAAGAAAAATTAAGGGAAAATTATTTAAATGAAATAAAAGAAGTTTATTCTAAAAATGTTAATATAATTAATAATTTTCTATCACCTGTTACTGATTTGATATTATTTGATAATTTATTTTTAAACAAAGATAGTATGTTTTATAAAACAATAGAAAAACCTGATGAAATAGCAAAAATTAAAAATAATTTTATAGGGTTATATGTTAAAACAAATCAATATCAAAGAAATGTAAATAGTGGTGATTTAGAATTAATAAGTGATACTGATAATGATTTAGAAAGAACAGTTGATTATGCTACACCTGTTTCTTCTATTCAAACAGATAAAACGATTATTAGAAATATTAAAGATTTTTTAAAAATAGATAAATTAGTAGAAAAATATAAAAATAACGATGAAAGATTTTCAAGTTTATCAGAAGAAAAACAAGAAGAAATAGCAAAATTATATTTCATTGAAGATATTTTAAATATAACTATATCTAATATTGAATATTCTATAAAAAATGATAAAGATTATTTAAACAATATAATAAAAGAATACAAATTAAATGTAAATAAAGAAAATGTAATAAATTATTATTTATCTTTAAAATCTGAATTAAAATTAGTTTCTTATTATAAAGAATATTTATTGAATGATGATTATATTAAAAAAATATCACAATTAAAATTACATCAATCATTGTTATTGAATTCAGATAACTATATTAATAATGTAATAATGAAAAACGCTTATATAAATAAGAATAATAGTGATATTAAACCATTAAATAAAAATGTTTTACCATATGTATTAAAAATAGAAGCAGGTTATTATTATTCTTTATTTTATCAAAAAATGTTATTGGAAAAATTATCTTTATTTGTTATAGATGATAATTCTGATGATATAGATAAAGTTGTTTCAGATACTTATGATTTGGTAGAACCTGAAACTAAAAATGATTTTACTAAATATTTTGGTTATTTAAAATATGGGTATATTAATGGAAATTATACTTTAACAAGACAATTTGATGAAACTGGTGATGATGGTGAATTTGATAAAACAAAACCTAATGAAATGAAACAGATTGCTATTGATAACTACAAATCAAATATTCAATTATTTAATAAAGATAAAAATTTAAAAAATAATAACTTTTTTTCTAATTTTGTTGATGGTTTTGAAAAAAGTGCTAAATTTATTTTAAGTGGATTGTCAGAAGTTATAGAAAGGGAATTAAATTTTAGTTATGTTGAAAAAGAATTAAAATCAGGAAAAATCAATGGAACTGCTTTTAAAGGTAATGGTAGTGAAACAATTGGTTTTACAGGTTATCATATTAATCCTTTTGAAACATATAATAGAAATACAATGAATAATATTTATGATTTAACAAGTTTTGCTTTTAATCAAGATTTCATATATACAAGTTATGTTAATTCTTATGATTATAATGATTTAGAAACTTTTGGTATTTACCATACTAATGATTTGAATTATATAAAAAATACAGTTAATAGTCAAGGTTCTTATGTAGCAAGACAAGAAGATAAGTTTATCAATCAAAAAATGGATACAAAAGTAATAGATGGTAATAGTAATAAAGATTTGATATTAATGTTAATACCTATTAAAAATCCTATTAAAGTTTTAAAAGGTGGAAAAAAAGTTTATCAAACAGGTAAATTTATTTTATCTTTACCTAAAAAAACAGTTAATATTGTTAAAACAACAGTGGTGAAAAATAGATATTCTTCTATGTTGTTTGGTGCTACTTCAAGTTTTACTAAATTAGGTTTAACTTCTGCACTTGGATTATTATCAATGTCAATGAATTCAATGTTTAATATTGTATTATATTCAATGATGCTAATATTATTAGTTTTGATTTCTTCATTAGTTATAATTTTAAAATTTTTAATGGTTGTATTTAAAAAATTATTTTTACCTTTATTATTAGCGAAAATAAACTTTTTAAAAGAAGTGGTTTCTACTATGGTTAATTATTTTATTATTGCTTTTACTTCTAATGATTTATTAGATATAACTGATGAATATTATGAAAAAATGGTTAAAGAAGTTAAATTGATATTTAAATATAGTATATATCTTACTTTGTTTTTTACTTTAAATTATTTTTTAATGGTTTATTCAATGAAAGGTGTTTTTATGATATTAAGTATCTTTATATCAAAAGGTGTAATATCTTTACCTATTAATATAATTCTTTTAGCTGTTGTTGTATTTATATTCAGTATAAATATTAAAATTTTAGAATTTTTAGATAATGATAAGTAATTTTTAATATTTCTTATATAATATCTTATAATAAAAATGTGTTAAAAAATTAAAGGAATACGATGGAAAAGAAAGACAATAGCACATTTGATAGTCAGGCAATTTTAGTTTATTTTTATAGAAAATTAATAGAAGCAGAAATTATTAAACAATTTATAAAAAAAATGTTATAATATAAAAGAACAAAAAAAATAAAAAGGATTCAAATGGAAAATATAACAAGTAAAGTAAAAGGTTTTATGAAAAAAATTAATGGTTCATTAGAAAAATTCAAAAACAATATAACACATCCTATATTGATTAATAATATAGTTGTAAATTTAAAAGAAGATGAAATTAAATTATCAGATTTTAAAGAAGAAATGGTTAAAGATTTAGACAAATATAATTTAAAAGATAAACAAAGACAAAAAGCGATAAAGAAAATAAATCAAATAGTTAAAAAAGTAGAAGAAAAACTTAAAAAAGATGGGTTAGAATACCTTATTTAATTTTTTATAATATACTTCATAAACAAACAACAATTAAATAAACATTATATTTAGTTGTTGTCTGTATAAACAAAATCACATATTTATATTATTATTGTTGTTTTTAGATTGGTTCATTAAATACTTCATATATCTTTCTTTATTTAATGCAAATGCTGAACCATAATTGTTTTGTCTATGACCTTGTAAAGGTGTTTGACATTTTTCACCTATTAAATCAGGTAAAGAAGAAGACATAACTATTAAATCATTTTCTAATACATATCCTATTTTATATTCTTCACCTAATTCTAAATTTTTATATATTAAAGTTTTTTTAACTTTTTTATTTGGTAAGTTTTCTATTTCTTTAAGTTTTTTATCTAAATGTTTAAAATCATCAAAATTCTTCTTATTTTTTCTATTTTTAAAAGAATTCAATAATATTTTAAGTTCAGATAAATCTTCTTCTGGAATATTTTTTGTATCTTCCAAATATTCTATATAATGTTCTTCTGTTATAAATTTCTGTCTATCTTGTGAAGTGCTAACAATACCACCTTCTTTTACTATTATTTTTTTCTTTAAAAGTTTTTGTTTTAATTCTTCTGTATAAGTATTATCATTGTTGTAAATTAATTCTTCAATAGAATCTTGTTCTTTTTTATATTGTTCTACCATTTTTTTAATTACATTAAATTTATATCTTGTTAAAGTAATTTTTGATTTCTTTTTTACTATTTTAAGTTTAGAATTTTTCTTTTCTTTAACAGTATCTTCTTTATAATTATTAAAAATTTTAATAAAATCTTTAACCATTTTTGTTTTTTCTTCAATAGTGTTTATTTCGTTTTTTCTAATTTTATAATACATTTCATCTAAATCTTTAACTTCTGATATTTCTATATTGGAAACAGACATTAATTCATCAGTTAAATTATTTAATATCCATCCTTCATCATTAGTATTAAAATTAGAATACATTTCTACAAATATTGTAGGTTTTTCTGTTTTTTGCTTACTTATTTTATTATCAACTAAAATATATTTACCTTCTTCTTTTATTATTGAATCTATTCCTGATTTGTTTACATTAAATTGTTTAGAAGATTTTCTTCCATTAAATAATCTGTTTGAATTATATTCATAAAAAATATCTAATAATTCATTATCATTATTCAATATATCTTTTGAAGAAAGTTTATATATTTTGTTATCCTTTATTTCATTCCATTTTTCTTCTAAGTTTTCAGGTAATTTCTTTTTTATATTATCTATTTCAAATTTTCTTATATAACTAAAATTTCGTTCTTCTTGTGAAGTTAAAGGTATATTAAGTATATGTTTTATAATAGATTTAAAATTATTAAAGTTTTGAAAAGAATTAGGGTGTCTAAAATTTTCATGAACTATTTGGTTTGAATCTTCAACCATTCCTTCTATGATTTTTTCTATTTCTTTAAGTTTTTTATCACTGTTTTTAAATTTATTAGGGTTAGATTTTATAACATTATATAAATCTTTGATGTTTTTGATTTTAAATTCTTTTCCATCTATTTTTAGTGGTTCTTTTTCTAAATCAAAATATTCAATATTTTTATTTGATAATTCATTTTTAATTGTGTTAGTAAGAAAAAATTCCGAAACAGAACCACTTAGTAAATAATATAGTTTTTCATAAGCCTTTTCAATTTCTGTTTCAGTTAAATCTTCTTTATTGTATTTTTCTATAAATTTATTTATCATTTATTATTCCTTATATTAGTATGATATATATTATATAAATATATTATAAGGTTTTTTTACAATAAATCTTTTTTATATTGGTTGTATGTTATTTTTCCTTGTAAAAGTTTTTCATAAGCAACTTCTTCTTTATTTATATAATTTTCTAAATTTTTAATTTTATAATTATCTGTTGAACCATCTTTTAATATTGCTAATTCATAAATGATTTCTTTTCCATTAAACCCTTTATAACATTTTTCACAACCTTCTTTACTTTCTTTGTAAATTGTTTTATTTCCTTCTATATGTTTTTGATTTTCTTTATCTTCTATTTTACAATTATCACACAATTTAGGAATCATTTGTTGTGAAATAATACTTCTTAAAGAAGTTTCAATTTGGTATCTTTCAACACCTATTTCTAATAATCTATCAATTGTTTCTTTGACATTGTTAGCATGTAAAGTAGTAAATGTAAGGTGTCCTGTTAAAGAAGCAGAAATAGAAGTCATTATAGTATCTAAATCACGACTTTCACCTATTAATATACAATCTGGTTTTTGTCTTAACAAAGTATGTTTAAAATTACTGTATGTGATTCTATATTCTTCTTCACCTTCTTCGTTGATTTCAAATTGTTCGAAATTTTCATTAGTGATTTCAATAGGGTCTTCAATTGTTAATATTCTTTTATTAGTTCTTTGATGTATATCATTTAAAAAAGTAGAAATAGTGGTAGTTTTACCTGAACCTGTTGCACCGACTATCAATATTAAACCTTTTGGTAGGTTTTGTATTTTGTGTATGATGTTTTCATGTTGTTTTAAGAAACCTAATTCTTCTAATGAAAAGTTTTTTAATTCATTTCTTATATATCTTAATGCTATTGTAAAACCTTTTGGTTTATAAACAACAGATAATCTAAATTCAAAAGTTTCTTCATCTTCTTTAATTTCTTCTTCTTCATCAACGAAAAAAGTATTTTTATTTTTTTTATGTAAAAAATTTTTTTTAAGTAATATATTGATAATATCAATTGTGTTTGTATCACTTTTTAATTCTTCTTGAATTTTTAAGTTTATATTAATAACAGGTAATTTTATATATGCTTTTGATTTAACTTCTTTAACATTATTTATATCGCCACCTGAATTTTGTATTAAAATCATTCTTAATCTATCAGCAATTACATTATCTAATACATTGTTATCATTTATTATTCTTTCATCTACACGATATTGAATTTCTGTATGTCTTCTTTTTGTGTTTATATATAAGTCAGTAGCATTGTATTGAACCATTTTTGTAAATAAAACTTTAAGTATTTCCATTGCATCTAATTCATTGAATTTCATTTTCTTCCTTTTTTGTTTTTTATTATATTTGTTATATAAATATTTTTAATGTTTTCTAATATAAAACAGGTATTTATTTAAAAAATAGAAAATAAAAAGATACCTTATTATGGTAATAAAATGATGGTTAGGCTACATGTAAAACACTTTATTATTTTGAAGTTAAATTAATAGTAAATTATTGAAATATTTGTTATATAAAAATATAAATATTTTGAAGAAAAAGAAGATAAATAAGATGGAATAAAAATTTATTTTCTTTCTGTTCCATCTTTACACATAAGATTAAGGTTTATTTTTCTTGTTATATTACAAACATTGTATTCAAAATTTTCTTTAAAAGTATATTTTCTTTTTATTTGTTTAGAAGAAATATATTTACCTTCTTTTTCCATATATTTGTTATATTCTATTTCTGTTCTATGATTTTCATTATAGATATTGTTTATAATTATTGGTAAAGTTATTGATAAAAAGATTAAAATTATTATTGATTTTGTTTTGTTAGACATTTGTTATCCTTTTTTGTTATATATTATAATTATAACATATTTTTTTTAATTTAACTTTAATTTTGAAGTTTTAAGTTTAAAATTTTTGTTTTATTTTATAATATATTAATAAAATTAAAAGATTATATAATATTAACAATAATTAATAGTTTTTAAAGGACTAAAATGAAAAAAATTTTATTAAGTGTTTTTGTAGTATCATTACTTAATATTTCTTCGTATGCAGAAGAAGTTGTTAAAAAAGTAGAATTAACAACTTCTGGTATTAAAGAATTTAACAATGAAGATTTTAAAAACAATGCTTATACATTAGAAATCACAGAAGACACAAGGGATTTAGGAAAAGTTTCGACTTCTTTCAATTGTGAAACAGGTGCAATTGATATATCAGGTGAAATGGCAGATATGGAAAAAGAATTTGATAATTTAATACAAAAATATTACAAAGACCCAGAAGTATTAGTGAAAGAAATGGCAACACAGGAAGCAACTGAATTATCATTAGATATGTTAGCATTGATACATTATAATATTTCAAATGATAGTGATGCTATGAAAGGGTTTGAAATATTAAATACTGAAAAAATGGCAGATTGTGTTTCTGCTTCTATTTCTAAATCATTTACAAGTGAATTAGAAGCTGGTGTAGGTATGAATGTTTATGATTTATTTTCAGGTAAAGTTGGTGTTAATTTTTCTGAATTATTAACTTCTTATAAATGTGTAAGGGAAGGGTTGTTTAATGGAACAGATGCTGAAAGTAAAAAGAAATGGGAAGAAAGTAAAAAATATGTAAGATTACTTGTTTATAAATTAATTAATCAAAATTTAGATATTAATTTCAGAACTAAACAAAGTCCAAAATGTAAAGAACTTTATAAAAAAACAAAAGATATTAAAAATGTTAAATCACCTAAAGAACAAAAAGAAAAGAAAATGGGTGATATGGAACAAAACCAAATGTCAGATATGGAAATTACATTATCTTCTTATGGAAAAATAACTGATTTATCAGGAAATAAAATAATAGTAGAAGTATCAGCAAAAGATGTTCCAATTGGAACAGAAGAAGATTCAATTTCAGATATGGATAACACTAATTCTTCTGATGAAAAACAAACTGAAATACAAAATACTACTGAAACAGATAAAAATAAAATAACTAATAATGTTAAATATGGAACAATCATATCAACAACGCCTTCTTATATAGTAAAACCAAATACAATTGATGTTTTTGATTTAAAAGATGATGAAATTAAAGAATTCAATTTAAATATTATTAAAAAAGTAAAATCTTTAATTACAGAAAATCCTAAATTTAAAACATACAATAATGAAGTTAAAAATGCTACTTATGATTTAGTTTCAAAATTACTAACTATAACAACTATAAAAAAAGATAAATTAGAAGAAACACAATGTTATTTTGCTGCAACTTCAACAGATATAGATAAATATTGTTCTTCTGAAATTTTTACAAGATATGTAAATATTGAACCTTCTGAAATTAAAAATAAAATTTCTGAAATTTATGTTAAAAATATTCTTAATAAAACATATCAATATAATAAATTAGGGATGGGGTATATTGATAATCAATTTTATTCAAATATTGTGATTGATAATTTAAAAGAACAAAAAACATTAGAAAGTGAAAAATTAAAAACAATAATAGAAAAAGATAGTTCTTTTTATTCAAAAGAAAATATTGAAAAATTTAGAACTATCAAACACTTTATAGGTGCTGGTGAAGATTTATTTAAAGATAAATATTTTACAAAAAGTAAAACAGGTTATGATTATGATATAATTACAGAAATAGAAGATTCTTTTTCAAAAGGAACTATTAATTATGGGAATTATCTATTAGAACCTTTAAATGAATTTCAATATTTAAAATTATTTTATGAAATGGAAGATGTTGTTAAAATTAAATTATTTTTAGCACAAGATACTAAAAATGCTAATTATTTTATAAATAGTTTAGAAACTATGCCTTTTAATAATAGTAATTTTAAAACATTAGATAGAAATAAAAACTATATAATTTCAAAAGGTTTTGAACCTGTTTATGGATTAACTGTTAAAGAATTAGAAGAAATGGTAAATATAATAAGAAAAATTAAAAGAATATATGCAATTGAAATAATGAAAATAATAAATGGAAGGTTAGATTCTTTAAAAACTTGGGAATATAATTTTTATAAAAATAGTAAAATAAAAAATTCTTCATTACGAACATTTATAAAAGAAGAATTGTCAAAAATAGAATTAAAATTACAACAAAGAAGGTTAATGATTAAAATTATATTAGAAAAAGATATTTTTAAAGATAATTAAAAATAAATTTATTTAAAAAATATTATAATAAAGATAATATAATATAAATTAAAAAGGTAAAAATATGAAAAAAACAAAAATAATAATAGGTTCAATATTGTTTTTTGGAAGTTTATCAAATGTTTCAGCAGATGTTAATATGTCTTGGGATGAAATACTTAAATCTGTAAATGTAAACCCTACGAAACAATTAACAGTTGAATCAAAAGAAAAAAGAACAAAAGAAAAAATAGAAGAAAAATATCATATAAGTGTTGATAAAATGTCTATACATGATAAAAAAGCAATGATGAAAAGAAAAAATTTAGATATATCTTTAATATATAGACAACCTTTAAATTATACAACTAAAACAACAGTTCAAACTTGGGATGGAACTGCTGTTGTAAATACAACTGAATATGAAAAAAATAAAACTTCTGGAATAGGTGTTTCTTTTACTGGTTCGTTAGACTTTTCAGAAATTGGTTTTCCTATGAAAAATTATTATGCTACTGTTGATTTATTTACAGATGAAATAGATATTATGGTTAGTAGAAGATTTCAATTTGAAGATGGTAATGGTATATTTGCTGATATTGGTGGTGGTGTATTATTTCAAACAAAAGATACAACAAGAATATCAGGTGATAATGATTTTTTAATAAATACTGCTATTGGTTATAATTTTGAAAGTTGGCAAGTTAAGTTATCAGGTAAATATTCTATACAATCTTTAACAGATGAAAATATTCATTCTAATTTTCAAATTTCTGTTGGTTATAGGTTTTAATAAATGGCATTATTTGACAATATAGTTCAAAAGAAAAAGAAAGAACTAAAACAACAACATGAAACAATAAAAAAAGAAGAAGTTATTGTTAAAGAAGAAGAATTAGAAAATATAATACCTGAAAATTCAACAAGTGATGATGATACAACAGAAGAAATAGAAAAAGATTACAAACTTGTTGAAAAAAATTCAATAATACTTTCTTATAATTCAATTGATTATTATAATAGAATTTACAAAGATGATAATGGTTTTTATTTAAGTGAAATTTTTAAAGGTAAAAATAAATTATATTTTGATAATGTAAAAATCATAAAAGATAAATATATTTTGATTTCAAATAATAAAGAATTTGTTTTAAATATTAAAAGAAGAAATAAAAAATCAGTATTTAATAACATTGATAAAGAAGATTTAGAATATGTAGGTCAAATGATATTTGAAAAAAAATTTTCTTATAAACAAGGTTTTGAAAAAATTAAAGAAAAATATAAAGATTTAAGTATTATACAAAACAAATCTTATCAAAGTTTTAGAACTTTTTTACTTAAAGAAGGTTTCGTTCCAGATAAAAATTCTTTAAAAGGTGAATACAAAAGAACTTCTAAACAAAAATTAAATAAATTAAAAAGGGAAGTTATATTAGAAGACTTAATAGAAGATTTATCAAATGATAGTGAAAAAATGGAATTCTTTTTATCAAAAATAGTAAATTCAAAAGTATTTGAAGAAGCTGTTTTAAGAATAATAAACAAAGGGTAAAAAAATGAAGTATAGAATTATTTTAAGTATTTTAACTGTTTCAATACTTTCTTCTATTTTTATAGAAAAGAAAATTAATGAAGTTTTTACAAAAGAAATGAATAATTCTATATTATCAAATATTGAAAATTTTAATAATGATTTTTTAAAGTTAAATGTTAAATATAACATAGAATGTAATTTTAATCTTATTAAAGAAAATAATTGCCAATTATCTAATGTATATATAAGTTTTTTTAATAAAAAAAATAATGATGAAAAAAAATTTTTTTTTAATAAAATTTATTTAAATGATATAGGGTTTTATAAAAACAATAATTCAAAAGTAGTTTTTAACATAAATAATGTAAAAAGTGATTTAAAAAGTGAATATAATTTTATTTATGATAATCAAAAAATTGAATTAAATGTGTTTGATAAAATAAAAAAAATATTAAATGTGAAATACAAAGATAACGAATTGTTATTTGAAGATAATACTAAAAATAAAAAGATTACTAATTTCATTACTTTCAATATCAATTAAATAATATAATATAAATATATTAAAATAGAATATTAAAGGAATAATATGAAGAAAACAGTATTAAGTATATTTACAATTTTATTGTTAAATATTTCTTCTTATGCAAATGATACAGTTAGTGAATCAGACCAAGCTTTTATTGATTTTTGTAATAATGTAAATAATTCTTATGATGATTTTGTGAATAGTTCAGCACCTTCTGATTTTAAGCAAGAAAGAATAGATGAATGTGATGATTATAAAGCAACAGGATTATTACCTTCTAAAGCAAAAAGTTATAAAGATGTTCAAACATTAACAATTTATCAAAAAGTAAAATATTTAACAGCATTAGGGTATAAATATATACCACATATGAAAGAAGAAACACAATATAGTAAAGAAGCAGGTAATTATGGAACATATGGAATTTTTGATTCTACTTCTGGTGTTTCTGCTGATGGTGTTCAATTTTTAAAAGATTATTATTATGATAATATAAATAATTTTACTAATACACAAAAAGAAAGTATTGTTAATGACAAAAAAGATGGTGATGCTGAAATTACAACAGGTTCTGTTTCTATAAAAAGACTTATGCCTAATAAAGGTTCTGTTGATGGTGCTTTATATAATTTTTCAGGTGTAAATGGTTATATCAATAACTATATAAATGTTTCTTCATTAAAAAGTGAAGGTTATGTGAATGATAAAGGTGAATTATCTTTTGATGTATTTAATTTTGGTTCAGGATATGGTAATTTAGATATGCCTTCTGGTTATGTAATAGAACCTAATTCAATAGAAAGAAGTTGTTCTGTTGTATCTAATTCAAGAACTTTAATAAGTAGTAAAAATGGTTGCTGGGGAAAAGCAACTATTACTTATAAAAATCCACCTGCTTATTTACCTTTTGTTTGTGATGATTATTGCTTTATTTCTAAACCTAACAATATATTTTTCGATAAAGAAAAAACAAAAACTTCTTCTGAATTATCTATAAAATTAATAAGTGGTGTAAAAGAATTAGATTATATAGTTGAAAAAATATGGAATTATATACCACAAGGTGTAATGGAAGAACAAAAAGGTATTATAACAGCAGAAGAAATAGCATTTTTAAGGGATAATTATTATAAAAGTGAAATATCAAGACAAAGATGGTTAGATATTGTTGGTGTTCCATTAGAAGAAATGCCTATTTTTGAATTTGAAGCAAAAAAATACCATATTAAAACTGATGCTTATTCTTTGAATCCTTCTTGGAAATCTTCTTTAGGTGTTAATTCTAATTGTAGTTCTGGTTATGTAAAATCTTCAATGTATATACCTTTAACTGAAATTTCAAAAGACGAATGTGAAGTATCTAACTTTTTAAAAGGAAAAGTAGTAGGTAATAGTTGTTATTATAAAGATTTATGTATTAAAAGTGAATTAACAGGTGAAGTAGAAACATTTAAATATAACTTTGTTCCTGATGATAAAAGATGGAAAATGGTAGATATGGAACAAAATTCTAATCCGTTAAAAGTATATGGTGTAATAACAAAAAAAGTAGAAAATCAACATAATATAATATGTAAAAATAGATTATCTAATGGTGATGATTTTGATTTTTCTGAAATTATAGATAATAATGGTGATGTTAATCTAAATTTAAGTGTAGTAAATGAAGATATTCAACTTTCAGTGCCTTCTTATTTAAAAACAAAAACAATTGAAATAGATTTATTAAAAGAAGAAGCAGATAATATAGTTAATCAAATTAAAAATAAATGGGAAGAATATGTTATTGATATGGATAGTGTGATTAATAATTTAAATATTTATAATTTAGATGAATTACCAGATGAATTTGTATATACTATTTCTACTTCTAATATTAAAGATAATTTATCTTATGAAGATATTAATAAAATAACAAATTTAACAAACAATATTATAAATATAAGTTTTAATGATAATGAATATAATGAAGATTTCTATTTTTTAACTTATCAAAGTGATGGTATAGAAAAATATTTAGAAACAAATAGTTTATTGTTTATAAGAAAAGATGTGGATAGTTATATATTAGATAATGATTTATATGAAGGTGAAGAAGAAGATTTAACTGCTAAATTTAATCAAATACCAAAAGATTTTATAACATTAAATAAACCTATTTCAATAAAAGAAATTAAAAATGAAATAAATAAAACTGATTTTACAGATAATGAAATAGTATATACTGATTTTATACCTGATGATGTATTATTTACAAAACATAATTATATTTGTGATTTAGATGAAGATAATAATTGTAACGAACATTATACAGAACAAATAGAAGAAATAACAAAAGAACAATTTTTGGATTTAGTAAAAAATAATGATATGTATATACAAACTAATAATTTTGTTAAAGGTAAAACTATTATAGATAAAGCATTTTCAAATTATAATCATTTAAAAGATGTAAAAATAACTGAAAATTTAAATAAAATAGAAGATATATGTAAAACTTCTATAAAAACAGATATACAAGATTATATAAGTTTAAATGATAGAAATAAATTATATTCTAATTTTAAAAATGATATTAAAAAGTTAGAATATAATGATTTTTTATATAACAAATTAAAAATGAATAGACATTATTTTAATTTAGGTGATTTGTCTGTTAATAGAACTGAAACTTCTAATAAAAAATTTCCGACTTATAAATCTTATGATTGGAAACCAGAAAAAATTACTTGTTACAAAATGGAATTATATGGTAATACAGATAAAGACGATATATATAATGCAACTAAATCATATGCTGACTTGAAATATAATGAAATAAAAGAAAATGTTAATATTTCAAGAAAATGTTCACAAATAAAAGAATATGCAAATGAAAAAAATTATAAAGATTTATATATAGCAGTTGAAAGTGAAATAGTAGCTGGTAAATGTTCTAATGATACTTTTGACAATGTTGATTTTAAAGAATACTTAGAAGATTTTGTAGAAAAACACAATTATCCTAAATTATATACAGCTTTAAATGTTGAAATAAAAGATAACTTAATTATAAAAGATAAAGGTATAAATAAAGATAATTTTAAAGATATTAATTTTATACAAGAAGGAAGTTGTAAAGAATACACTGAAAAACAAGTTTTTAATTGGCGAACACATAAAGAAGTTAAATTTATACAAAAAAGTAAATATAATGTTGCTGATGAAATAGCAAATTTTGTAGATATAAGTAAAACTTTATTTAATAACGATATATTTGGTAAAACAGATGATAGAAGTTATTATAAGTGTTTTAATGAATTACAAAGTGATGGTAAGACATTTATAGATAGACAAGTATTTAATATTGGTTTTATATCTAATATAGAATATTCAAAATATTTATTACCAAATAATTGTTATGGTGATTTAGATTGTGAAAATAAATTATATAGTGAAAAACATTTTAAAACAGAAGATAAAGAACAAATAGTAAATAAAGAATATATTATAAATAGAATAAAAACTTATAAAGGTTCTATGTCAAATTCTGATATTGTTAAAATTTGTAATAATTTAGTTTCAAAAACAGTTGATGAAACTACTAATTTTCCTAAATCAATGGAAACTGTTTATGGTATAAAATGGAATGAAGGTATTGCTGAATATTATAAAATATATTACAATAACAAATATAAAGATTTATTTAACAATCCTAATAGGTATCAACCTTTAATTTGTGAAGGTGCTATAAAAACAGATGTTGAAACTGGGATAAAAACTTGTGATAAAATTGCTATAAATGAAAATGAAGTAAATAGAAAATCTATTTCATTAGGTGTATTGGAAAAAGATAATAAAAATTATTTATTAGAATTTATTAATTTATATGCTATGGTAAATGATAATCAAACAGGTTTTTCAAAATCATTAGATGGATATCAAGATTTTTTAAGTTCTTTTGATAATTTATTAAATAAATCTTCTATGTCTGAATTAGATAGAATAGAAAAAGAATGTATTGACTTTAAAAATAAAACTATTAAAAAATACAATGATGATGGTTCTTTATCTAACGATTATTTACAATATAAAGGTTCAAATGTTGAAGAAGATTTTTTTGTTTCAAACCCTAATTTAAATACTATTATAAAACCTAATGTTAATGAAAAATTTGCTTATGATTATAATGGTGAAAAAAAATTAGTTGATGACTGTTCTAAAATTAAAACACAAGAACAAACATTAGAATATGAAAAAAATTTAAGTTGTGAAAAAAATAATGAATTGTTAGATAATCTTATAAAAAATCAAAGTGAAAAAACTTCTTATGATTTTAACGAAGGAACAGAAAATTTTGTTAAAGACCAGGAAACAAATATGAAAGATTTAATAGATTTATCTAATAATATAGGTGGTGATTACAAAGTTAATGATAAAGGTTTAATGGAAGTCGAATATGGTGATGTAAATAGTAATTCAACTGGTTTAGAAACTACTACTGGTGATTATTATATATCTGATGGTTCAGAATTAAAAGGTATTGATATGAATGAAAAAATTGGAAACAAAACAAGTGGTGGTAATACATTAACAGAAAAAAATCAATATACTAAACAAAAAGTTGAAGAAAATAAACAATATTATAATGGATACAATCCTAATGTGTATAGTGATAATTTTTTAGGTGTAAAAGATACAAGTTCAGAATTTAAAGAAAGAAAAAAAGTAGATTTTGATAAAGAAATAAAAATTGAAAAATGTGATGAAAAATGTCAAGATGAAAAACTTTTAAAAGAAGAAGCACTTAAAAAGCAACAAAATAACAAAGATTATAAAAAAGGGAATAAATATATAAATAATACTTCTGAAGAAGATTTTATAGAAAGTAAAACAATAACAGATTATGACAAAATAGATGAAAGTAGAAAAAAAGGAAACACTATATATGAAATGAAAGAACAACCTGATAATTATTTTGAAAAAATGTTAAATGATGATAAAGGGTTTGAAAAGAAAAACTTAGATAATAATTCAGAAGAAATGGTTTCAGAATGGTAAAATTTTTTTTCTTATTTAACCAATAATTAATATATAATATTTTTATTAATTAATATATAGGAAAATAAAATGAATCCAGAACATTTAGAACTATTAAATGAAGAAAAAATAAGATTGGAAAATCTTATAGAAGTTTCTTCTGATGAAGAAATTATTAAAAACAAATATATTGAAACATTATTTAATATAGTTATATCATTAGAAAACAAATTATGGAAAAACAATTTTAAAAAAATTTCTAAATTTGATAAAACTGAAAAGCTTTTAAACAAACATGTTGAAGAATTGATAAAAATAAAATACTTAGAAGATAAAGGTAAATTAGTTCAACTTAAAAATGATAAAACAAAAGATTTGTTATCAAATTTTTATGATGAAGAATACAATGTATTAAAAAAACTATTAAAAAGCAATAAAAATAGTAAAAATTTAAAAGATATAGAAATCAACAAACAAAAAGTATCAAAGATAGAAGAAATATTTTTATACTATTTTACAAACAATGAAGATTTTAGAAAAAAATTATATTTTGAAAATAAAAAAGATTATGATGAATATAATGTTTTAAAAGGTTTAAAAAAAGAAAAAAAACTTAAAGAAATATATCAAAAAAATTTAATATTGTTTTTAGATAGTGAAGAATATAAAAATTATTCATATGCTATTAAAGAAAAAGAACTTTTAAATAAATCTGTTGATAAAGATTTTTTAAAGAAAAGTTTAAAAAAAGAATTAGAACAAAAAAAAGAAGAAGTTAAAAATTTAATTATAAATGATGAAAACATACAATATAAAGAAATTATTAAAGATTTTTTAAATAATGAAAGTAAATTTCAAATTAAAGAAGATAGATTTAAAGAAAAAGATTTAATTGAATATAATAAAAAATCTTCAATAAAGAAAGAAATGTATAAACTTAAATTATTTAAAAAAGTTATTAGAAAAGAAAATAAAAAAATATACGAAGCAGAAAACGAAAATAAAGAAGTATTTTCTAATTTTATAACAACTTTGTTAGAAAAAGATATAGTGTTAAGTAATATATATACAGATGAAAATTTTATTAAAAACATCCATATATCAAAACAATTAGAAAAATCTTCTAATTATATAGAACAAGAAAAACTTTTAATAGAATTAGAAGATAATAATATAAAATTAATTGCTGATTTATTAGAAAAGAAATATGAAACATTTAAGAATGAAACGAAAGAAAATTATAAAACAAACAATGTTATAAATGATATAATTTTTAATTTAAATAAACAAAACAAATTAACAGACAAATTAACTGATAATGTAGATACTGTTTTTAATGTGTTGAAAGAAAAAATAAATATTAAAGATAGGTTTTCAGTTGTTGAAATGATAGAAAATAATATTTCTAAATTCAATGTTTTAAAAGAACAAGAATTATCAAAAAACAAATTAGAAAAATATCACAAATTAGATGAAGTTATAAATAATTTAAATGTTGAAGATTTGAATTCTTTTAGTTTAAAAGAATTAATAGAATTAGAAGAAAGAACAAATCAATTAAAGCAAAAACGAAATATAAGTAATATTTTATCAGAAGAAATAGAAAATAGAATAAATCATATAATTAAGAAACCTTTATTCAAAGAAGAAATATTAAAAGAAAAAATAAATAATAGTAATAATATAAAAGTAAATGAAAAAATTAAGAAATTAGAAGAAGAATTAGGTGAAATCACAGAAGAAAGTATATTAGAAGAAAAAGAAAAAATTAAAGAAGAATTAATTGATTCTGTTAAAAATTCAAAATATCAAAATATAGTTTATGAAAGTTTTGGATTAGAAACTAAAAGTATTAAAAATAACAATTTTCAAATAGTAGATACTTTATATTTTTTATCAGAAGAAGAAATTAATAAAGAATTACAAAAATATAATGCAAAAACTAAAGATATTGTTTTAAAATTATTAAAATATAAAAAAGAAAAAAATAATAAAAAACTTGAAAATGACAGTTGGGAAGATTATATAAAAGGAATAATAGAACAACTTAAAAGTAATGAATTATCTACATTAGAAAAAAAAGAACTATTAGAATTAAATAAGGGAAAATTAGGTGTATCTTATAAAATAATTAAAAATCATTTATATAACATTTCAACAAAAGGTGAATTTGAAATAAAACCTTTAGACTATTTTGCTAAAAAATATCAAAAAGAAGTAAGTTTATTAAAAGAAGAAGAACTTGATGGTTTTAAAGAATTATATGAATTGTTTAAAAAAGAAAAAGAAAGTAAATTAACAATAGCAGACAAAGATAGATTAGAAACTTTAAAATATGAAGGAAATAATTTAAAATTTTTAAATTTTATAAGACAAGAATTTTTTAATTCTAATAAATTGTTAGATATAGGGTTAGAAAGTAATGAAAGTATATTATATAATGCATTAAAAAACAATCCAAATAGTTTTAATTCAAATACAATAGAAGAACAACTTGAAAAAGTGATAGAAAAGGAATATCCATTAGATATTATAAAAAACAATGTAGTTAATAAAAAAGAAGAAAATAAAAAAATTAAAAAAATTGATAGTGTTAATGATAGTTATAATAAAATTAAAAAAAGTGTTAAATCTTTAACTTCTTTAAAACCTGATAAAAATGATTTATTAGGAAATGTAAGTTATTTAAATAGTATTTATAATCCTGTTAGTGATAAATCACAACAATTATTTAATTATACTAATTCAAGGGTTTTATCACCTTTTGCTAAACATTTGAAATTGGTTGGAAGTTATGCTTTTGGATATTATATGAATAATATTTTTGATGTTAAAAATGATAAAGGAAGTTTAGTTAAAAATTTAATAAACTTTTCAAAAGATGAATATAAAATGATGGATGGTATAAAAAACCTTAAAAATCAATCAGATGAAAAAAATAAACAAATATCAGAAAATAGAATAAATGATACTGTTGATACATTAAATAATATTAAAAATAATGTTGAAAAAACAAATTATAATAATTTAGATAATTTTGTAAAAATATTAGATAATAAATCAATTAAAACAATAATGATAAAAGATGGTATTGAAACTAATCAAAAAATAGAAAATGCTAAAAAACAATTAAAAGAAACATTAATAGAAAAAACATTATATTTTACTTTAATACAAAGTGATAGAAAAACAAACAATATAATGTTTCAAAATATATTTCAATATCTTAATTTGTCAAAAGAAGAAATAAATTATATTTCTTTAAATGGTTTTAAACAAAAAGATAATGTTTTAAATAGTAAAGTTTCTTTTATAAATAAATCACTTAAAAAAATAACTTCTAAGAACAATTTGCCTGAACTTGATTTTGTTGGTTTATGTAAAAACTTTACACATACAAACAATGATATTATTAATAAAGATAATTGTGTTTCTAATTTAAACAATTTATCTTATAAATCAGATGTATTAGATTACAAATCTTTTAATAATAAAAATAAAAAAACAATACTGTCTTATAAAGATATTGTTAGGGTTATTAAAAGAAAACTTAAAAAAGGTGAAAGTTTAGATAATTTTTATATTCAATATATAAAAGATTTAAATAAATCAGAATTAGAAAATATCTTATTTAATGAAAAATATACAAAAGACACTAAAAGTTTATTTGAATTAATTCAAAATAAAGATGTTTTAAAAAGTGTAATTAAATACAATTATGATTTATTTTCAAAAGAAAGAATAGAACAATCTTTTAATTCTATGATTGATATAGGTATAACAAAAAAATTAAAATATGAAAATATCTTAACAGAAGATAATGTTATGTTAGAAGATATTAAAAAAATAATTAAAAAGCAAGATGAATTAAAATTTCATTTTACTTTAAAAATATTAGAAAAAAATAAAGATGAAAATTTATTTATATATTTAGAAAAAATAAGTGGTTGTAAAATATTTAAAAACAATAAAACAAATAAAGAATATTCTGAAAAATATGAAATTTTAGAAAATATAAAAATAAAAGATAACACTTCTTATAACATAGTTAAGTTTAAAAGTATTTTAAAAAATATAGAAGAAAAAGATACAAATGTTGTTTTATTAGAAATTCAAAATACTATATTAGACATTTATGAAAACAGTTCAATAGAACAATATAATAATTTTATGTTAAAAATAACTGAATATTTTTCAAATATTTTATCTAAAGAAAATAAAAATAATCCTATATATAAATTTACATTTAATATTTTAACTGAATATTTTATAAAAAACAATAAAGGTGATAGTTTAAATTTATTAAAAGAAGAAAATATAAATCCAATATTAGTAGAATTTTTAAAAAATCAAAAAATAGAAAGCAAACAGGACGAAAGAATTAAAATCATAAGGAATATAAGTTTTTTAAGTGATAATAAACTTAAAAAAATAAATAATCCATATATGATTTCTAAAATACCAAATTTGCCAGAAATAATAGATATTTTAAGTAAAAAAAATATTAAACAAGATGAATTAGAAAAAACATTGAAAAATTATAACAAAGAAGAATTAAATTTTATAGTGGAAAATGTTTTTATATTTTTTATAGAAGAATATGGAAAAGGTAAATTTAAGATGTTAAATAAAATCAATAATGTTTTAAAATATAAACAAATTGATAACGAATATTTTAAAAAATATAAATCTTATTTAAGTAAGTGTAGTAATATAGTGAAAACAAGTGAAAATAAAATAGAAAAATTATTTTTACCTGAAAATCATCAAAAAGATTTTGAAAAAGAAATAAATAAAATCTTAACAGAAATGGAAAGTAAATTAACAACTGATTTTAAATTCAGCTTTGAAAAAAAATTATATAACAAGTATAAAAAAAGAATATTAACAAAAATATTAGTTGAAAATAATAAGTTGTTAATCAATTCTATGAAAGAAAAAAATATTGTAATATTAGAAAATTTATTAAAAGACGATAATTTATTACCTTTTATAAAAAATAATAATAAAAAATATAAGAAAAGATTAAAAAACAGACAAAAAAGTTATTCTGATAGTATTTAATTTTTTTATTATTTAATATAATAATTCTATATAATATTTAAGGAATAACAATGTTGAATACATTATTCAATAAAATGAAAATATATTTTGAAGAAGTAGAACATGATAAATTAAAAGAAGTTATAGATATAATAAATGAAGAAGATTTGTTAGAAATCTTTCATTCTAATCAAATATTTTATGATTTTCTTTTAATGAATAAAGAAAATTTACATAAAGAAACAAATAAATTAATTGATGAATATAGTTCAAAAAAAAATATAAAAAAAATAGTAAGTATATTAAAAGCATTCATAAAAAACAAAGAAGAAATATTTATTATTGCTGACAATGATACTGATGGTTCTATTTCGGTTTCTATGTTTGAATTATTTAATAAATTTTTAAAAGATGAAATAAATTATAGTTTTGGTTTTATTAAAAATAATAATAGTAATGGTTTAAATTTAGAAGATTTAAAAAATAAAATTAAAGATTTAGATAAAAAAGAAGAATTATTATTATTAGTTATTGATAATGGAACTAATCAAAAAGAAGAAATAAAAAAGATATTAGATTATAATAAAAATATTGAAATAATAATAATAGACCATCACAAAGCAACAAAAGAAGTTGTTGTTGAAAATGATAGATTAATGTTATTAAATTTATTATTAAGTGATAATATTGTATTATCAGCTTCTTTTACTTTTTATTTAATTTTATATTTATATGTTAAAAAAAATAAATCAGATTTTTTAGATATAACTAATTTAAATAAAAATTTACTTAAATTGGGAAAAATTTCAAATTTATTAGATAGTGTTAAAAGTGATTTTTTATTATATGTTGATAAAAAACATATAGATGAAGTAATAAAATTTTCAGCAAAAAATAATATATATAAAAATATTAATATATTTTTAGAATTAGAAAAAGATAAATTAAAACAATTAGGTTTTTATAATGTTGATAACCTTTTAAAAGAAAAAGAAGTAATAAATAAATTATCTTATGATTTGATTAAAAAATATAATCCAAAATATAAAGAATATGTAAATAATAAAGATTATATAAAAGAAGTAAAAATATATACTTTTTTATCATTTGTGGAAGGAAAACATTTAAATCTAACAAATCAAATATTAGAAAAACTATCAAATGTAGAAAATTTGATAAAAAGAATAATTATCCAAAACAAAGATAAATATATAAAAGAATATATAAAAGATGAATATAAAATAACTTTTATTAAAGGTTTGGAAGATTTTCATATTCCTTTAAAATTTTTATCTAAAATTTTTTATACTAAAACTGATTTATCTATAACATTATATGAAAGAAATAATAAATTGCAAGGTAATATTATTTCTAAATATAAAATAACAGATATTTTAGATGTTGAAACATTAAAAAATAAACTTAATTGTTTTGTAAAAATAGAAGGACATGACAATGCTTCTGGTATTGAAATAGATAATAGTAATGAAAAGGAAGTTATAAATGTTTTATTTGATTCTATAATAGAAGTAAATAGTAATATAGAAATAAATTTTAACGAATATCCAAATTTTGATTTAAGTTATATAAAATATGTTAAAAAAATAAATGAAGAATTAAATGTTTTAAATATATATTCTTATAATGTTAAATGTAATTTTATTTTAAATGAAGATATATTATTTAATGATGGTGAATATTTAACTAATAAATTAAGAAATGGTGAAATAAATAATAGATATATTTTTAATAAAGTTAAATATAATTGTGTAGCTTCTTATGAATTTAAAAGTAATAAATATTATTTTAAAGGTATTAAATTTTTTGATGATGATGTTTATATTCCAGATGAAGATTATGTTTGTAGATTTTTTATAAATAATAAAAAAATAGAATTTAAAGAATTAAAAGAAGAACTAAATAAACAAAAAGGAAAATATCTAATAGAATATAAAACAAAATGTGGATTAAGTGAAAGATTATTAAATCAAGAAATAATTGAAATAAGATTATCTTTAATTGAAAAAAGTTCTAAAAATAGTTTCTTTTTAAATAAAGCTAAATACTTTATGAATATTTTAAAATTAAACCATAATAATGTTTTTAACTATTTTGAAAATTTTATATTTGTAGATTTAAAAATAGAAAACTTTAACACACCCATTGAAGAATGTATGTATAAAGAAAACATAAAATATATAAATAATGTTTTTCAAAAATTAATTTTTAATGTTTATAATAAAAATTTTAAAATAGAAGTGTTAAGAAAAATAAATAAAGATATTAAAATAAATAAAAAATATGAAAAGAATTACATATATAGATATAAATTCAATGTAAAAAACTTATTAGAAATGGAAATAGAAATATTTTTAAATAAAGATGTTTCATATTCTTTTTATTACTATATAAAAAATAACAAAAAACATAATAACTATATATTTATTAATAAAAAAGTTTTTAAAAACAAAAAAGTGTTTGATTTGTTATCAAAGTTTTCTTTTTATAATTCTGTATTGTATTCTAAAAATAAAATAAATAATGAAGAAGTAAAAAAACAGTTAGAAGTTTTTATACAAAAAGAAAATATATATAAAAAAATGAAATTAATAGAAGAAACTTTAAAAGATGAAATAATAATAGAAGAAATAATGTTTAATACTTATATCAAATCAAATATAGTTTTTTTTATAAATGTTTTATATAATTTAAAATTAGAAGATATATCAGAAGATAGTTTGGATTATATTTTGAAAGGATATAAAAAAATAATAATATCTAATATAGAAAAAATATTAAATAAAAAAAGTTCAGAATATATGTCTGATAAAATAATAAATAAAATAAAAAAAATATTTTATTATGATTTTTTAAAACAAAGAAAACAATATAACAAAACATTGTTAGATAACACTATAAAAAACATTGAAGAAGTTTATAATGAAGTTAATAAAAATATAAATAAATTAAATTGGAAAAGTAATTTATCTTATATAATAAAAGAAGAAGAATTAATTAATTTATTAAAAAAAGGCTAAAAATGGAACTTAAAAATATATATGAATTATTCAATGATACTGAAAAATTTAAAGAATTAAAATCAAGAATCAATGAATTTAAATCTAATATTGATTTTATAACAGATTTAAATTCTAATATAAAAATCATATTTAATAAAGATAATACAGTTAAAGTAGAAAATCATTATAAATTCAATGACAAAGAAATAAAAAACAACAATATAAAAATACTTAAAAAATCAATATTATCTTTTCTAACACCTTTGAATAATGAAAAACTTAAAAATGAAATATTAGACCCTGTTAGAAAAAAAGAATTAAAAATAAAAGAACAATCAGAAAAATTTGTATCTAATATAACAAGTAAAAAAATAACTAATATAAGTTTCAAAGAACCTGAAATATTTACAGAAGATAAAGAAGAAAACTATATTAATATTTCTTCAATTTGGCAACCTTCTTTTGGTTTAATAGAAAAATTATTAACATTTAAAATAATAGATAATATTGAAATTATATTTTATTTAAGTGATATAGTAGAAGAAAGAAATAAAAAATGTATAACAATTTTAGATGGTGTTGAAAGAAAAAAAGAAAGGGATGAATTTTTAAAAGATGTTGCTTTTAAATCAAAATTAAATGCTATATATAAATTAGACAATAGTCTTCCATTATATAACATAAGTATTAAAATAAACTTTATAGAAGAAGTTATAGAATATGAAAAAATAGTATTGATGGCTTTTCTAAAAGAAAATGGGTTATATATAGAAAATAAAACAATTATAAACCCTGTTCCTATAACTAATTTAGATTTAATTTTTTTATTAAGTAAAAAAAATCAAAATTAAAAGAAAAAAAATAAAAAATATAATATAATAACTATACAACATTAAAATATAATTAAAAGGATTAAATATGTTAGAAAAAATTAAAACTACTTTAAATGAACATAAAGCAAAAGTTGTTTCATTTGGTATGGTGACTGTTCCTATGGCATTAAGTGCTGCTGATGATACAGTTTTAACAGAAGATACATTAGGTGATACAAAAGCAACTTTAGAAGCTGTATTAAATATGCCAATTGTTAATGGTGGTGTTTATACTGCTGGTGGTATGGGTGCTGTTTATTTTTTACTTAAAGGAACTGGTATAATTGGTGGTAAAACTGATATTAAATCAATTGTTATTGGTATTGGTTTAGTTTCATTTGTATTAAGTTGGGGTGCTATTAAAACATTCTTCCTTGGAAAATTTGCTTAATAGTTTTCCAAAAAAAACAACCTAATTTTATTTAGGTTGTCCTTCTTTTAAAATATTTTCATTATTAATTTTTACAACCATTTGGTTTTTCAGAAGTAACAGAAATAATATGGTTACAAATATAATAGTCATTATCACCACTATCTTCTTGACAATCAGGTAAATATTTAAAATTATATTTATCATGTAAATAAGTATTCATATATTTTTCATAATAATCAGTCTTTATTCTTTTTTCAATTTGAAATTCAGTTTTATCACTATTCCAAGTTATTGTATTTGTATAATATTCTGTTTCTTCATCATCAACTTCATTTCTTTTATCATCATAAGGGAAAGTAATGTATTTATCATTACTTAAATCAGATAATTTGTTTTTTGATGTATTTGTATCAACACAATTATCTATCATTCCACGCTTTATATAAACATCTTCTAAAACCATTCTTTTAATATTGAAATTTTTATCTTTTGTTTGTTCTACTTGTAATTCTTGAACTATGTCGTTAGAAGTAGGTAATAAGATTAAACTTGCTAAAACCATTCCACCAAATGGAACATATAAATAAGATAAATTCATTTTATACCTTTTATTTTTTTTAATATTATATTTTTTAATTAAATAATATAATATTATTATAATATTATACAAGGAAATACAATGTTAGATATAAAAAAAGAAGGGTATGTTAATGTTAATTTTAAAACTGATAATAACATTGATTATCTTTTTTACTTAACTTTTAATAATCGTGCCGATATTTTAAATAAATCAAATTCTTCATTAAAATTTAATAACATATATCAATATTATTATGATATAAAAAAACATAAAAAAAATGAATTCAAAGGTTCAGGTATAATGTTTTTTGAAATAATAATGTCTTTATCTACTGAATTTAATAAAATAATGGGTATAAAATTTGGAACTGAAAAATGGGTTAAAATATATGAAGAAAATGTAAACAATATATTAGAAAATAATTTAAAAGAATTTGTATCTTTTAGTAGTTTTTTTCATAAATTTGATAAAAGTGGTTTTAGATTGCATAATCATACATTAATTTATCCATATTTAAAAACAAATCAAAAAGATAAACTTACTGGTGAAATAATAAATAAATTAGTTTCAAAAATAGATTATAAAATTATAGATAATATAAAAACAGATTATAAACAATTTGCTTTTGATATGTTTTCAAAAATACCAAAAAAAGAATTATTAAAAATAGAAGAAATTATTGATAAAGAAAAAGAAATAAAACAAACTATTAATAATGAAAAAATAATACAATTAGTTAAAGAAAAATATCCTAAACATAATGATAAATTGTTTAATGAATTTAAAGAATTAGGTTTAGAAGAAATAAAGAAAATATGTGAAAAGAAAAAGTATATTGAATTATCTAATTTTTTAGATGAAATAGAAATAAAACCTTTTACAATGTTTAAAGATAATTGTATATTAAATACTATAAAAAAAGAAGAAAAATCTGAAAGATATAAAATTTTTAACAGTATATTACAAACTTCTTCTACTTCTGAAAAAATAGAAATAATTTCTAAACATATTTATTATTTAAAAAATAATAAAAAAGACATTAAAGATAATCAAATATTATTATTATTAGAATTGTTAGAAGATTTAATACAAATTTCTTCAAATGAAAATTATAACAATAATATAAAAAAAATTAAACAATTATATTATGATTTATATTTTTTATCAAATAAAACAGGTGAATTAAAATCAATTGTAATGGACTTTATAGAAAATAATATACATATTAAAAAAATAGAAGAACTTCATAATATTTTTAAAGAAAATAATAAAGAAATACATAACAAAGAACTTCCTAAAATTATAATATAATAAAATTAAATATATAAAAGGAAGTTATAATGAAAAAAATTTCAATAATTGCTTCAACATTATTATTATCTGCTTATTATCTGCTTTTATAGTAGGTTGTAAAGGTGGTGGTGATACAACACAAATAGAACAAGATGAATTAGATACAACAGTTAGTGGTGTTTTATATGATAGTGAAGTATCTAATTTAGAATATGAATGTAATGGTAAAATAGATAAAACTGATATTGAAGGTAAATTTTATTGTGATTTTGAAAGCGAAATATCTTTTAAAATAAATGGAAACACAATATTAAAAAAACAATTAAATAATTATAAATCTGATATTTATATAATTAACGAAAATATAACTGATTTAGAAAAGAAAAACATACTAACATTATTACAATCATTAGATGAAGATAATAATCCTGATAATGGTATAAATATAAATGAAGAATTGGAAAACAAAATAGATAATATAGATATAAAATCAGAAGATTGTATAAACACAATAGAAGAAAAATTAAACATAACAATAGATGAAGATGAAATATTAGAACATGCTAATACATTTTATTTAGAAGAAAAATTAAATGATTTTGAATTACCTGTTTTAACTTTTGATTATGATATGGTATTACCAGATAAAATAGATGAAGTAAATATTGTTTATGAAAGTTTAAATACTGATATTGTTAATTTTGAAGGAAATAAAATTATTTTAAACAAAGAATTTTATCAACAAAATGCTACAATTAGAATTATATTACAAAAAGAATTTGATGGTATAGTATATAGTGTTTATAAAGATATAAATATTTCAATTAGCAAAATCACTGATGAACAATATATAAATAATATTGTTGATAATTTTAATTTTAATAATATTATACCTAATTTTGAAGGGTTTGATAATAGTTATATTATAGAAAGTGATTTAAATTATATTTATAATATAGATGAAGTTTCTATAACTTATAATGATAATTCAATTGTTGATGAAAGTGGTAATTTTAAAAATCCTACAATTAATTTGTATGATATATTAAAAATAAATTTTATTTTTAATGATGTAGAAATAACAAAAGAAATTAAAATATATTCTATTGGTAGTTCTGATATTGATAAGATAGAAAAGACATATAATGATTTAGATTTTGATGTTATAAAAGGAAATAATATAGATATTGATAAAATACAAAATAATCTTAACCTTGTAAAAGATGACAGTTCTTTTTCAAAACAAGATTGTGTTATTCAATGGGTATCCGATAATGAAAATTTAATTTCAAATGATGGTATTGTTTCTGTTTCAGAAAGTGGTGAAGTGAATTTAACAGCTACTATAACTTTAAATAATGAAACAAGAACAAAAACATTTACTTTTAATGTTGTTCCAGATGAAATTAGTTATGTTAATAATATAGCTGATAATTTTAATTTAAACGCAGAAGATTTACTAAATATAAAAAATGAAATAATTTTACCAAATATAATTGAAGATAATGTAAATGTTTCTTATAATGTTTCTGATAGTAATTTTATTATTGAAAATAATACACTTAAACCTATTTTATTACCTTATTTAAAAAAAGATACTGATAATACTACTTTAACAATAACTTTTGAATATAATGGTATAGAAACACAACGACAAATAGAAATAAAACCAAGTGTAAAACCTACTATTAAAATTCCTTTATTAGTTATATTGGTTAATTATGATGATTATAAAATAACTGATGAATTTAGTGGTGATTATATTTCTTTTTATGAAAATCAAGTATTTGATGTAGATAATAAAAGTATAGTAAATTATTTTGATAATCAATCTAATGGTTCTATTGTTTTTGAAAAAGCAATTGATAATCCTATATTAGAAGTTTCACTTGATTATAACCATCCACAAGATGATAATATTTATAATTCATTATCAGAAGCAATAACTTTAACAGATAATGAAATTGATTATTCTAAATTTGATACAAATAGTGATGGTGTTATTGATAATACAGAATTAAGTGTTTTATACATAGTAGCTGGTGGCGAAGGTTCAACTGGTGATGATTTATCACATAGTGTATGGGGTCATTCATATGGGTTTGATAGTGGTATAGAAAATAATTCTGATAATGTTCCTGTTTTAGATAATGTAAGGGTGTTAGATATTAGAAATGGTGGTAAATATTCTGTTATTGGTAATATACAGTTTTTTGATAAATCATATTATAGAAATTCTACATTAGGTATCAAAGTTCATGAAATAGGTCATGCTAATTTCAATTTTGTTGATTTATATTCTACAAATGGTAATGGTTATAATGGTGTAGGTTATTATTCTTTAATGTCTATGGGGTCTTGGGGTTCAACTAATAACGATGATAACTTAGGTGATACACCTACTGATATTACACCATTTTCAAAAAATCAAATAGCAGACCAATATTTTAAAGACCATATTTATAATGAATTTTATAATGAAAATAACTTAGATATAACATTTAATAATAATATTTATGTAAATATTGATTCAAATACAGATATTGATATTGAAATAAATTGTAATTCTAATAAAGATATTATAAAAATACAAGACAGTAATCAATACGAACCTTTCTATGTAGAATGTAGATTATATAATGATGATGTGTTAAATTATTCTAATGGTATAATAAAACCTTCTAATGATACTGAATTTGATAATAATGTTAATGTTTTACTTTATAGAACAAATTTACAACAATCTGATAATAATGATAATACTAATTATTTATTTGGTATTTTAGAAAAAACAGGTAATGAATTTGAAGAAGAACAAAATTATACTGGAAAATTTAATGATGGTTATGTTGTTGGTGATGTAATAAATGATATTTCTTTTTCAGATGATAGTCCTGCTAATTTTGAAATTTCAATATTAGAAAAAACAGATTCAAATAATATAATATTAAATATTAAAGGAAAATAAAATGAAATATATATTAATGGTATTCTTAATAACAAGTTCTTTGTTTGCATTAGAAAAAGAATTAGATAATGGTAAAGTTATTCAATATGAACTTAAAGGTGATAGAAATTTTCATTGGGTTTCTTCTAAAAACAAACTATTTTTAGATGATAATAATAATTTTTATTTTATAAATATTAATGGAAATAAAATTTCAAAAGGTGAAATTGTGAAAGATGATAATTTTGATAATTATAATATAGATTTTGAAAAAGTAGAAAAAATATTAAATAAAATAAATAGATTTCATAACAGTAGAATGAATCAGTATTTAAACTGATTTATTCCATTGAATTTCATACATCAATTGTTCTAATTCTTCTTTAGTTTTTTTATATAAGTCTTCTTCTTTTAGTTTTTCTTTAATTAATATTAAAATCATTCCTTTTTGTTTGTTGTTTAAGCAAGTCATAAGTTTTCCTTTTTATTTTTATTATAATAAAAAATTTTTTTAATTTTTCTTATATAGAAAACTTAATTGTTGTTTCATCCTTAATTAAAGTTAAAACATTAAAAAAATTGAAAATTAAAACACAAATATCATTCTTTATAATATAATATAAGTTATAATTATATAGGAAATAAAAAATGAATAATAAATCTAATTTAATATTTTTTGATATAGATGAAACTTTGTTTGAAACATATGCAAAAATAGATGTTATTAAAAATAACAAAATAATAAAAAAATTATCTAATAGTGAATTTAATGGATATAAATTAAAAGAAGGTGAAAGTTTTAGTTTTGAAGAATTTACAGATGTAGAAATATTTAAAAAGTCAAAACCTATTTCTAAAATGATAAATAAATTATTACAATTACAATCTGATAAAAACAATCAATTATTCTTATTAACTGCAAGAAATAATTTTAAAAATAAAGATGAATTGATTAAATATTTCAAATCATATGGTATTAATATAGGGAATAAAAAAAATGAAGGTGAAATACATATTTTAAGATGTGGTAAAATAGCAGCTGAAGAAAAAATTTCAACTGAAGATGCTAAATTCAAAATATTGAAAAACATAATTAATGAAAATGAAAACAAATATATAAATATTTCTTTTTATGATGATTATATTAAAAATGTTGAAAAACTTTCAGAAATAGTAAATGATAAAGAATTTAGCAAAAATAACAAAATTATAACTTATAATGGCGAATTAGTTTCTAATGGTGAAGTTTTGAAAACTTATTACAATAATAATAACAAACATTTAAAAAATATAAAAGATAGAAAATATATTTTAGAAAATAATTTTATTCAAAAAGAAAAAATAAATAAATTTTTAAAAGATATTTCATATGGTAAAAATAGTAAAATAACTGAAAGATATTTATTATCAATAAACAGTAAAGATAGTAAAAAATATATAACTTTATATGAAATTTTTAATTCTAATAAAATTAATTATTCAGAAAAATTAAATATAGATGTTGATAAAAATATATATTCTAATTTAATAGATATAACAAATGCTTATTTATCTAATGTTGAAATAGTTTTAAATAAAGAACACAATGTATTACAAAAAGTTTTAGATAGTGTTGGGGTTGCTTATAAATTAGGTGATAAAAATTATAATGATAATTTTAAAGAAATAAAAAGTTTTAATATTGTAGAAAATAAAATTTTTGATTTTAATGGTATAGAAATAAATAAAAATAATTTTAATAACATTTTAAATGAAGTTCTTACATCTGAAAAAATTATATTTAATACGAATAATCCAAACTTATTTGAAATTATTATATATACAATTATATTAAATCAACATCATTCAAATATTGAAAATTTTAATAATTATAAAAAATTCCTTTATAATATAAGAAATATAAATATTAAACCTTTAAAAAATAATTTATATAATAATATTTAATTCAAAATATAAGGAAATAAAAATGTCAGTAAGTTTTTCACAATTAAAAAAGAAAGAAATTAATTTAGAAGATAATGAAATAGATGTTATATATAGAATAAAAACAAATCATCTGTTTAGAAATAGCTTAGAAGATAATAAAAAGTTATTAGAAGAATTAGATTTTTTTGTTAATACAAAAGTTTCTAAATTAGAAATTTTAATGTTAGATATAGATGAAGAAAATAGTAAAGAAACACCTAATAACGAAAAAATAGAACAATTAGAAAAGATATATAAAAAAGAAGAAGAAACAGTTAAACAAATAAATGAAGAAAAATATAAAAAAGAATTTTCATTACCTTTTGTAAATCCTTCAAAATATATTAAAGATATTAATAATATTTTAAAAGTTGTTAAAGAAATAGTAGAAGAACAAGAAAAAGATGAAAATGATTTAAAAATAGATAAAGATATGATAAAAGAAAAATATAAAAATAAATTAACAGAAAAAAGAATGAATCATATTATAGATAAAATAATATCAAAAGGTTTAACTGGGAAAGAAGCAGAAGACGAAATAGAAAAACAGTTAAAAGCAATTTCTAAAAGAAAAACAAATTCTATGTCTATTTAATTGTATTTTTTAAATTTTATATTATAATTATGTTATAATATTAAATAATACAATTTAAAAGGACTACTGTGAAACAAAACTTCTTTCAAAAAATAAAAAATAATTTCTTCGATAATAAAAACAAATATTTAACTATTTTCTTTTTATTATCAATCATTTTAATATTTAGTTATCTTTATATAGATTCTTTAAAAACAGCAAAAGAAAACATTATAAAAAATAAATCAATAGAAAAAGTAATAATTATAAAACAATTAAAACCACTTAAAAAAATAGATGAAGAAAACTTTAAAAATTTAAAAAAAATTTTTTTATTTTCTAATGGTATAGATAGTTATATAGAATATATATCAAAAGATGATAAAAAAGAAAAAATAAAAACTACAAACCAAAACTTAAAAGAATATAAAAAAGAATTAATTGATAATGGTTTTTTATATCTTATAACAGAACAAAAAGAAGTTTCATTACCGTCTGTTAAAAATTATTCAACAGATGTATGGTCTGTATTTAAACAAAAAACAAATAAAATTCTTAATATTTTTCTTTCTACTTTCAATTTCATAATTCCTATATTCTTTTTATTCCTAATAGTGATAATGGTTATGTGGGCTAAAAAAACAGGTTTATTTTCAAATAAAAATAAATTTGATATTGTTTTACCAAAAGATATAAGTAAAGATTTTAATGATATAATTGGTTATAAAGATGTAAAAGAAGAATTACTTCAAGTGAAAGAAATGTTTGAAAATAGGGAAGAATATAAAAAAGCAGGTTTATTAAAAAATATAAATATAATGTTAAGTGGTCCTGCTGGAACAGGTAAAACTTTTACAATACAAGCATTAGCAAAAGAATTAAATATACCTTTAATTTCAGCAAGTGGAAGTAATATGGTTTCTATGTATCAAGGTTCAGGTTCAGGGTTTATAAAAACACTTTTCAAAGAAGCAAGAAAAATTTCAAAACAAAGAAAGTCACCTGTTATAGTGTTTTTAGATGAAGGACAAGATATTCTTAAAGATAGAAGCGAATTTTCAGGAATGAATGTTGAAGAAAGAACAGGACCTATCAATCAACTATTACAAGAATTAGATGGTGTTTCTTCAAAAGATAAAACAGAAACTGAAATATTATTTATTGTTGCTTCAAATTTTGATGGTGAAAATATGAATATAGATAGTGCTGTTGATAGAAGAATTTCCAAAAAGATAAAATATAGACTTCCAAATGAAGAAGAAAGAATTAATTTAATAAAATATAATATGTAATTATATGTAATAATTTAAGGAAAAATGATGAAATTTAAAAATATTTTCAAAAAAGACAAATCAATAAAAGAATTAAAAGAAAAACAAAAAAGAATTGAAGAAGAAAAGATAACTGAAATATTTAAAGAAAACTTAAAAACAGAAAAAACAACAGAAGATAAATTAAGGGTTTTTACAGTAGGTGTATCATTATTATTAATGGCAAATATCTTAGCTATTTCTTCTTATGTTTATACAAACAAAACAAAAGATGATTTAATTTTTGATATACCATTAAAAACTATTTTTGTTTCTGATTTAGGTTCTTATAATTCTATTTTAATGGACTATAAAAAGGTTATAAATTCTTATTTAGAAATAACTGATAAAAATCAATTTAAAGAATTTATTAATAAAAACATACCTGCTAATAAAGAAGATAGATTAATTTATATAAATAATAAAGAAAAAGAATTAGTAGAAATACTTAAAGAATTTTATGATTTAGGAATAAAAGATAAAAAAATTAAAATTATTAGAATTGATAAATTTTCTGGAACAGAAATTAAAATAGATAAAAGTAAAACTTCTGAAAACATAGGTGATTTATATAATTTTACAAATAGTAAAATAAATGTATTAATTAAGTCTTATACTAATAATAATTTTGATAAAACTAATTATTATGATTTAACTTTTATATTAGATAAAGATTTAAAAGTAATTTATTTTAAATATAAGTTAAATGAATTGGTAAAAGAAAATATAAGTAATAAAAATATTGTTAAAATTTTAACTGTTGATAATTATAAAAATTATTTTAGTTCTAAACTTAGAAACAGTATAAAAGTAAAAAGATTATTGTATAAAAAACCTAAATCATTTAATATAATTAAATGGGAATATAAAAACAAAAAATTATCAGTTATTGTTAAAATAGATGATGAATATTGGACTTTCTTTATAAGGAATCAAAAAATTTCAAATGTTTTCAAATTAGAAGATTTAAGTTTTTTGAAAAACAATAATAGTATTATACCAAAGGATTAAAATGAAAAAAATTATTTTTTTATCTTTAATATTGTTTAATTCTTTAAATGCTAATTTAATAAAAGATATTAAAGTAGATGAAACTGAAAAACAAATTAATGAATTACCTTATATAAAAGTAGATACACCTATTGTAAATGAAGATGGTTTTTTACCTATGTTTAGTAATTCTTGTAATTCTATAAAATATACTGGTGCAGTAGAACAAGTGTTAATAGAAGAAGTTCAAAATATAAGAAAATATTTAGAAGATATAAGTGACCCTTTTGTTAAATTTACAAAATTAGAAGCAGTTGTTGCTTCTATATCTTTCACTTCTTGTTTAGCAGAAATGGGTGAAGATGAAGTAAAAGGTAGCGAAACTTCATCAAGTTTAGCAGAAATAACACCTGAATCAACAGGTATAGGTAATAATCAAGTAGTAGTTAATGTTGGTGTTACTACTGGTTCTGGTGCTAATGTAGAAGGTGAAGCTGACACAAATACAAATTTTGCACCACAAGATATAGCAAGTAAAGCAATAGAAAAAAAGGGTGAAGAAGGTGCTTATACAGAAGTTATACAATGTATGAATAGAAAAAGGGAAGAAATATATTTAAAATTATATGAAACTTTATCTTATGATTTAAATCTAAAATTTAAAATGTCTTCTGCTATGAATAGTCAATGTAATATTCAATTAAAAAAAGATGATGAAATAGTTCCAAGCTGGGGTGAATTCACAGGTATTGATTTTGATAAATATAAAGAAAAAATGAATAATTCTATTGATGACAATAAAATGACTTCTTTCATAAAAAACACAATGAATGAAATAGTTGATATAAGTTTTAACGATAGTGAAGAAGATAAAAAAACAAAAATCTGTGTTAAATATAATGATAATAGTGAATGTATAGAAGAAGTTGAAATTGAAAAGAAAAAATGTATAGAAGAAAATGGTGAAATAAAAGGTGATTGTAGATGCATAAATGGTGTAGATGTTATAAATGGTAATTCTTGTTCTACACCAGAAGATTATGAATTTAATAAAAAATATGGTATTAAAGATGATGGTGTTGCAAATGATTATAAAGATGAAAAAATATCAAAGATAGAAAAAGTTTTTATTAATTCTATACAATTAAATAATTTCAAATATTATAAAGATTTATTTGATTATTTTTATGACAATGATGTTATTTTTCAAAAATATTCAGTTCAATCAGAAACAAAAGAAGGTAAATTTTTCCAAACTTTTAAATTATCTATATATGATAACTTTAATATAAAAACGAAACAATATAATGATGTTGATAAAATATACTATAAAGACTTTCTTATTAAAGAAGAAAAAAGTAATAAAATAATTTTAAAAGGTAGTGATTTTGATAATAATTTAATTAATTATTTAGCAATGCAAGAATGTAATAATGATACAAAATGTGTTTTTAATTTAAAAAGACAAAAACTGTTAGAAAAAACTAAATTTGAAAATGTATTAAATAATTATATAGATATAAAAAACAAATATAAAAATGATGTAAATTTCTATTCTATTTTTACAAATTCTAATCCTAATATAGATACTTTTAAAAATAAATTTTTTACTATTAAAAAGACTATTAAAGAAATATATGAAAAATATAATAAAAATAATTTAAAATTTATAGTTAAAAGAAATTTATTTATAGGTAATTCTTTTTTTGTAAAATGGAATCTTAATATGAAATCAAAATTAGAAGAATTAAAACTTAAAGGTGATTTAAAAAATTATAACTTATTTAAAGATTTTAATACTGTTTTTAATCTTAATTTATCAAGTAATGATGAAGATACTTTTACAACATTAAACAAACAATTATTAGAAATGTCAGATATGAAAGAAGAAGATAGAAATATGAATATGGATTTTATAAAAACAAATTCTATTATAAAAAATGAAAAACAAAAAAACTTATCTATATTTTAAAAGATATTTTTTAAATAAATAATATAATATAAGATAATAACATAAAAAAAGGACACACTAATGAATAAAATATTTTTAAGTGTTTTACTTCTTACTTCTATTTCTTTTGCTTCTGATTTAGAAAGATTTCCTTGGAATCAAAAAGAAGTCAAACAAAAGAAAATTCTTTTTAAAATCAAACAAGAAGAAATAAAGATGAATTATGAATATAAAATTGCTAATATTTTATCTGAATTATCAATATTAGAAAAAGACTTAATAGGGTTTGAAGAAAGATATTTAATTTTAGACTTTAAACAATATTTTCAAGATAGATATTTAGAAGAAATAGCAGAAGTTTTTAAATTACATAACAATATAAATCAAATTTTAAAATCAAAAGAAGAAATCAAAGATGCTGTTATTAATTCAAGTATGATACATAGTAATTTGGTTTTTAATGCTAAATATTCTAACCAGTCTAAAAAACATAAAAAAATTAAAAAACATAGTGAAGATTATAATAAAGTTGTTTCAAGTTTTACATTAGAAGAACAATGGGAAGATTTTAAAGAAAAAAAAGAAATCAAAAAACAACCTATAAAAGATATTTATAAACCAGAAAAAGTAGATATGCTACATAATGACACTGATATTAAAAATATTAATTATCTTGTAAAAAATAAAGATAAAATACAAAGAATATTAATGAAAATAAAAGATGTAGAAAAAAAATTAAATGGATTTGAAGATGAACGAATTGTTTTTGAAAAATTTTATAATTATTTTGAAACAAAATATGTTGTAAAAGTAAAAGATATTGTAAAAATTAAAGAAAATATAGATTTTATTATAGCAAATATGGATAATGGGTCAATATAATGGTTTCAAATTTAAATGTTGTAATACAATATATTGGTGTTTATCTTTTAAAAGAATATAAACCTAATTCAACAAATAAATTATTAATAAAAATAATACCAAAAAAAAATATTGAAGAATTTGTTAAAAATAATAATTCTTTATTTATTTACAGACGAATCATTATTACAGAAAGTAGTTCTAATGAAAATGATATTAAATATAAATTAAGTGAAAGTTTTGATGTGAATAAAAATAATAGCCTTATTATTGAAGCACTTAATAAACATAATATATTTATACAAAATATTGAAGAAGAAGATTTTTTTACTAATAGTGGTAAAATTTATTTTACTGATAAATCTTTTTTTGTAAAAGATATAAATTTTGATAACTTAAAAAATATAAAAGAAGATAGCATAGATGATATATTAAAAAAACTATATAATAGTTTTAAAAAATATAATGTTAATGATTTGAATGAACTTATATTTAATTTAGATTAAAATAGGATAAATTATGAAAAAAATTTTTTTTATATTATTTATTAGTTTAAATTTAAATGCTTCTATATTTACTATTATTCCTTTAATATATCAAGGTTATTCTTTTGTTAATTCTTATATAAAAAAATCTGAATATTCTAATTTAGAAGAAAAAATAAAAAAAGATATAGAAAAACAAGAACAACAAAGACTAATAAAAGATACTAATGAAATTTTATATAAAACAAAACATAAAACAAATTGTGAAAATAAATATAAAATTCTTATCAATAAATGGGGTGTTGATAAAAAATATAATGATTGGTATTATAATTGTTTGGAAAGTAATAAATTGTTTGTTAAAAATTATTATAAAATAGATTACCATAATAAATATTTAAATAATAAAGAACAATTAAAATATAACAATCAAAAAACAAAAAATAGAAAAAATATAGTAGATTATTGTAAAATAAGATATAGTATTAAAACTGAACTTCAAAGACAAAAAGCAATTAACTGTGCTTATAGAAATTTTAATCTTAATAATTTAAATTAATCCTTTATTTGCTTAATATATAATATAATAAACATATAAAATTATATTAAAGGATTACATAAATGAAGAAAAAATTATTTTCTTTTATATTAACTTCATTACTTCTTCCTATTTCTTCTTATGCTACTTGTGATACAAGTATTTTAACTAAAAAACCTATTGGATTAGATTTAATAGAAGAAAAAGATAACAGAATAGTTAATTTAAAATGTTTACCACAAACAACAGAACCACAAGATGAAAATTGTGCTTGGAATAGTTCAATTGTAATTAAAGATGACAACCCAATTTGTATATATTATCAAATAGATACTACAAAAGAATTTACTGATTTTGATAAAAATAAAATCATTTCAAAATATTTAAAAGAAAATAATTCTAAAAGTTTATCAGTTGAATACAATAAACAAATTCAAAATTTTACAGATGTAAATAAAGAATTGAATAAAAAAATAATTGAAGAAAAAAATGATGAAACATTAGATTCAATGTTAGAATATTTGCCTTCTGTTGATACAAAGTCTTTGTTTGACAAACTTCAAAATCCTTTATCTGTTAATATGAATAGTTCTATTGATACTTTTGGTAGAAGTAAAGTTTGGGAAGAATGTTCTGATGAAAAACATAAAATACTTCCTACTTTTGGTTTTGATAATATGTTAGACGAATTAGTTTCTGCTATTGATAAAGTTCAAGATGAAATCAAAGAACAATCAAATCAAATGGTTGATGAATTATATTCAACAATGTATGATTTAACTTCTGATGAAGCTGTTATACAATATATAATTTATTCAATTTCTAATCTTACAGCTATGGCTTCTTGTTCTATACAATCTAAAATTCCTACTGATTTAACTTCTGCTTCTGCCAATGCTTCTTTGACTAAAAACATAGTAAAAGAAAAATCAGAAGATAACTTAGGAACTGCTGATGAAACAACACAAGGTGAAAAAGAAACTGCTAAGGGTTGTTTTTTTGCTATTGAAAGTGAATGTATAATACCTAATGATATTATTTCTGGTGCAGGTGTAGGTTCAAGGGATAAAGAAGAAACTTTGTCAGATGAACATGTTGATACACAAAGTGATGCTGCAAAAGAAAGTATGGTTGAAACTGCTTATAATGAATGTTTAAAAACTGAACCTGAAAAAATTGCTAAATATATTTATAACTTTTTAAACCAAAGTTTAAAAGGTGTTGATGCTGAATTATATGCTATAAAAAAATGTAATGATGAAGATTTTAAAAAGAAAATAGGTGAAGGTGCTATTTATGATAAATCAAAAGAAGAACAACAATTAATGGATACTATTTTAGAAAAAGTTTTAAATGGTTCTATAAATTACCTTAATAATAAACAACAAGCTGTTGTTGGTTATATAAATAGAAAACAAGATAGTTTATATGATTTATCAAACGCTAAAACAAAAGAAAAACCTAAATTATCTTTAGAATTTGAAGTATTAAAAAAGAAATATGAAAAAACAACTAATGAAAATGAAGAACTTGAATTGCTTTTAAATAAAAATATTTCAGGTAATAATTTTTCTTATTCTATAAAAAAGAATCTATATAAAACTGTTAAATCAGTTAAAAAAATATATGGTTTTAAACAATCAATTATACAATATATAGATTTAATTCTTAAAAAATTAGAAGATACTTCTATTTCTGATTATGAAAAAAAATTAATTTTAGAATATTCAGAAAAAGAAATAAAAGATTATAACTTATATTTAAATACATTGTTAGATTATGTAATTCAAAATACAAAAACAAATAATACTTATAGTTGTGTTTCGTATGACGATAACAATAAGTGTTTGAAATTTGGTATGAAAAGCACAATTTTTAATAATTTGGATGAAGTTAATAATATGTTTTTTAATAAAATAATATTAGATAGAAATCCTGATTTGCTAAAAATGAATATAGATAATTATAAAACATTTACTAATTATATAAATGTTCTTAATCCATTAGAAAATAAAGGTGAACTTATAAATAATTATAAAGTTTATATGGATTTTCTTCTTTATGATTTTTTAAGACAATCAATTATTGAACTTAAAAAATTAGATGTTGATTATGATTATAGAAATATGACACAATTTTCAATAATGAAATTTATTGATTTAAATAACAATCTTTTCAATATAGTAAGAAATACTAAATAAGTTTCTTACTATATACACTTCAAAAATATTTATAATTCATTAAAAATCCTTTCAAATTTTGTTTGTTTTAACTTATATGTATAAAATCATTTCATTCTTCTTTTTTGTTTAAATATTACAATTTTTATTTTTAACTTTTAATACATATATTGATTATCTTACATTATCTTGATATTTGTCATCAAGTATTTTTTTAAAGCAACACATAATATAAAAAAAATTTTTTAAATATTATAAATAAGGCAACTTGCTATATTGTTAATTAATTATCAATTATCAAAAAATATTATTGAAATTAAACAATAAATTATTTCTTCATCTTTTAAATTGAAATTGATTTTTAATATAGAAAAAATAATTTTATAACAATCTTTTATATTTATGGTATTTTTAAAATAAATTATTAAATAAAAATAAATATTTTATAAACATTATTGAAAGAACCAAAAAAAGAAGCATACATAATATCTATACATAATATTTTTCAACAAAATCAAAGTTGCATTATTTTTTTAAATTATCACAAAAGAAATTATAAAAAGCAATATAATTTATAATTATTACTTTGCCAGAATAAAAAAATAAATTTTTACTAAGTTTAGAAAAACCATTATGTAAAAAAAAATAATAATAAAAAAATATTTTTTAACAACAAATATCATTTAATAAAAATATTAAACAGTTATAAAAAGTAGTAAATTACAAAAAAATAATTTAAGCAATATTGTTTCAAAAAAAATCTATATAAATTATTAAACAAATTAAAAATAAATTTTTATAAACACATTGTTAAAACTATTAGCAAAAAAAAGATATAATTTTATTTATACAAACAAATCTAAAACAGTTAATGTAATAAAAAAACAAACAAATCATATTTAACAAAATATAAAATAACTACATCTTACAAATTTATAAAAAAATAGAAAGTATAAACCATTTTAAAAAAATAAAATAAAAATATTTTTTTACATTAATATAAATATAATATTTTTATAAAAAACAAAAAGGTAATTTAAAATGAATAAAATAAATTTTGTAAATAAAAATTGTTTAGAACTAACAAAAGATATAGAAGATAATTCTATTGACCTTATTATTATTGACCCACCTTATGGTGTAAATTTTTTAAACAACAAACTTTATAATGATGATAAAGATTTTGTAAAAACAGAATCAAAAAAATGGTTAAAAGAAATTTCAAGAATATTAAAAGAAGGAAGTCATCTTTATATATTTGTTCCTACATTAGAAGTAGATTTATGGGTTTCAAATGTAAAAGAAACTGAAGGTTTAAAATTCAATAATATAATAGCAACACAAACACATAATACTAATAGATATTTAAAAAATAATTTTTCTTTTGATTTACAATTAGTTTTATATATTAGTAAAGGAAAAGCAAAAAGACTTAATAAAGTAGATTATCAAAAAACTTCACAAAGTTGGTTAAACGATAAAAGAAACACTAATCCAAAAGAATATTCTTATAAGTATTCTTCTTTCCATAAAGAATTAAAATCAAATCATAAAAATAATAAGTTTAATAAAATAAGTCATGGTAATCAAAAATCAGTAGAATTTGTTAAACTTCTTATTGAATTATCTTCTGATGAAAATGATACTGTTTTAGATTGTTTTACAGGAAGTGGAACAACTGCTATATCTTCATTGTTGTCAAATAGAAATTTTATAGGTTGTGAATTAAATAAAGATATATTTGAAAAAGCAGAAGAAAGAATTAAAAACACAATTGGTAATTTAGATTTCTTAGAAGAATTAAAACAATATTATAATCTACAAAACAAAAAAGAATTAAATAGATTTAATAAACTAAAAGAAAAAGTTTTTAAAGAAATAAAAATTTTTTAATAAATAAAAAAAAACAAGTAAAATATTAGGTTTTTATAAAAAATATAAAATTTAAACGAAAAGAATGGTGTATAAAGATATATAATAAATTCTATTAATAAATAATAGGAAAATAAAATGTCAAACAAATTAAATAACCATATAATACAACATAATTTAAATGAAGAAAATGTAAAATTTTTATTAAATTATTTTAATAGTAAATTAATTGCACCATCAATAGGTATAGTAGATATAAAAAACATAATAAAAGGTTTTGGTAATATAAGTTTATTTTCATATGATGAAAGTATCTTAGATAATGGCAAGGTATTTTCTTCTGATATATATAGTCCAAGAATGAATTTTTTAGAATTTAAAATAATTGAAAACAAATTAAAAGAATACAACAAAAAAAACAATATTAAATTAATCAATAATGACTTTTATTCAACTTTTGATAGTTTTATATCAGATAATAAAAAAGAAATAGAAAAATTAGTAAAAACTACTAAATTGTTAAAAGAAAAAATAGAAGAAATGAATAAATATAAAAAAATATTAGAAGAAGAAAAACCAGAAGGTAAATTAAATAAAACAAATGAAGAAAAATTATTTAATTTAAAAAATGAACTTAAAAATATAAACCAAAGCAGAAAAGAAAAAATTAAAACAATAACTGAACAATTAAAAGAAATAGAAAACGAAGAAGAAAAATCTAAATATTTCGAAAAAGGAAAAGAAATAATAGAAGTTGTAAATAACAAAATAAAAGAAATAGAAAATCAAATTCAAAACATTAACAATAATAGGGTTATAGATAAAGAAATAGAATATGAATATAACAATAGACAACAAATATCAAAAGAAGAAGTTAAAAGATTAGAAAAAGAAATAGAAATCTTAAAAAAAGAAAATGAAGAAGAAATAAAAGTAAAAGGAATGGAAATATTTGAAGAAATAACAGATGGTAATTTATATTTAGCAACAACACAAAATAAAACAACTGGTAAATGGAATTATAAAAAAGCAGATAATAAAAGTATTATAAAAAAATTAAAAACAAATTTAGTAAACGGTGAAAACAGTTGGGTAAATGGTTTTATATATTTTAGAAATGAAATGGCAGAAAAATATACTAAATCAAACTATAAGAATAATTTAAACAAAATATCAAAAACAGAAGATGAAATGAAAGAAAGTATATATAAAATAGAAGAAGAAATATATAGTTTATTAAAAAACAATAAAGAATACCAAAACACAAGTAATAAAAAAGATTTTTTGACAAAATTTTATAATGACTACAAAGAAGGTAAGGTAAAAGAAGAATTTTTGAAAGAAATAAAAAAAATATTTAAGAATAATTATAAACCACATTATTTTGAAGCAAAACCATTAACAGAAGTTTCATTAGAAAAATTTAATTTTTGTATATTGGATAACACTATAAGTGAAGAAACAATAAAAGAAATATCTACATATATGGAAGTGTATAAAATAAATGATGAAGAAGATAAAAATGAAAAATTGTTAAATATATTAATTTCAAAAGCGAAAACACCATTAAAAAAATTAGAATTAGAAAAAGAATTAGAAGAATATAAAATATTAAACAATAAAGAAGATAAAAATGAAGAATTATATAAAAAATTATCTAAAAAACTAAATCTAATACAAAAGAAAAAACAAATAAATACTATAAATAAATAATTTTATAAAATAAGAAAAAGAACAAAGTGTTTTACATGTAGCCTAACCATCATTTTATTATGAAAATAAGGTATTATTTTATTTTTAAATAAAATTATAAATTAAGAATAAAAACAGTATATATTTAGATATATAATACAGTATAATTTAAATAAAATATAAAGGAAATAAAAAATGGCAACAGTAAAGACACTTATAGATGTAAATAAATATAAAAACAGTTTAGAAAAAATTATTTTTCTTAATAAGAACATATACAACAATAAAGTAGTTTTAAATAATTTATATAGCACATCTTTAATATCTGATAATCATATTGAATTGTTTAAAAGTTTTGTAAAAGATATAGAAGGTATTTCAAAAACAATATTAGATGTAAGAAAATTAATATCTTTATCAGATGAAGAAGGTAATATAGCAGATTTAAAATTAAATGAAAACAATGTGTATGATTTATTTAATATAAACAAAGAAACAGGTGATTTTGAATTATTTGGAATAGAATTTAATTTAAAACAATTAAAATCAGAAGAATTAAAATTAACAAAAAAAGATGTAAAAACAAAATTATTGAAACATTATAATATACCTTATGAATATTTTCAGTATATTTCAACTAATTTAGAATTAATGTTAGGTAATAATCCGTTAGAAGAAATTATATTTGCATATGATAATCAAAATATAAAAAAATATTTAGATGAAATAATTCAAATAAATGATAAAAATATTAAAGGGAATTTTAATAGATTTACAAATGAAGAACAATCTTATATAAGAAAATTAACATTTAGTAGAAGTATGATAGATGAAATAGTTATACATAATAGTCATATTACAAAAGATAGTATAGAACAAAAAGCAACAAAACATAAACAAGAAGATTTAGAAGAAATAAAAGAAATATTAAAAAATCATAAATATATATCAGAAATAGAAATAGACAAAGATACAGAAATAGAAAAAATAAAATATTTGTTAAAATATATAAATGATTTAACATTAAATATAAAGAAAAAATTTATTTTTAAAATAAGAAAATTAGGAAATTATAAAGCAGAAGGATTGTATAGTAAAAAGTTAAATATGATTTTAATAGATGTAAATAATCCTTCTTCATTAATACATGAAATAACACATCTTATAGATATAAGTAATGAAGAAATATATAATTCAAATAAAAGACAAGAAATAATAAATCATTTTGAAGACAAAATTTCATTAACAAGTGACCAATTAAAAAAAATAACATATTATAAAAATCCAAAAGAAATAATAGCAAGGTTATCAGAAATATATTTTTTAAATAAAAGTGATAAAAATAATTTTAAAGTAAAAGATTATAAAATTCAATTAGTAAAAAACAAAGAAGAATATTTAACAGAAGAAAACAATGGGTTATATTTTGACTTTGAAAGTTTTACAGAAGAAGATTATAAATTATTAGAAGAATATTTTAAAAATTATTACAATATAGAAAATAAAGAAATAGAAGAAATAGATATAGATTTAGAAAGTAATGTAAAAAAAAGTAAATATGATATTATACCTATGACAAAAGAAGAAGTATTAGGTTATATAAATGCAAATAATATTCAATATGTATTTGATTATAATAAAGAACATAAAATATTCAAAGAAGGTGAATTAGAAAAATATATATTTCAACATATAGATAAAGTAATAAAAAACTTCCCTACAAAAGAAGAAAAAATAAAAAGTCAAATAAAAGTTTTAAGTATTATAACAAAAGAAAGTATAAAATATAATTTAGATTTTATTAATTTAGAAGAAAATTTAATAAAAAAAATAAATCAAAGTATAGAAGAAGAAAATACTAAAAACCTGATAAATAAATTAAATTTTGAAGATAAATTTAGTGAATATAAAAAAGCAGGTGTAATAAATATAAAAAATGCAATTAAAGGTGGTTTAAGTAAAGAAGAAATATTAACAGAAATCTTTAAAAATACAATATTATTTAACAATGTGTATAGTAATACAGATAATTTAATAAGTTATTATAAAGAAACAAAAGAATATAAGGAAATGTTAAATAAAATAATTGAAGTATATAATGATAAAAATAATAATACAGATAAAAAAGAAGATAAAGATAAAATGTTAGAAAAACTTAAAAATATATATGATGAAGAAGATTTAAATTTAAAAAAAGAAGAAAATATAGAAATATTAAGAAATGAAAAATATACAGATTTAGTTTTTAATAATATAGATTTTGAAGAAAAAAGTAATTCAAAAAAAGAAAGAATAGATATATTAAAAGAAAATTTAAAATTACCTTATATGCCTATTATTGAAACAAATAAGTTAGAACAAAAAGAATGGTATGATTTTGATATAAAAATAAAACAATATATTGTAAATAAAATAAAAGACAAATACGGTTTAGTTGAAGATAGTATTTATTTGATAGAAAATTTATTACCAGATGAAGTAGAAAAAGAATACAAAGATTTAAAAAAACTTAAAAGGGAAGAAATATATAAAATTTTATTATTAAAAGAAGACTTTATAAAAATTAACAATACATCAGTAGATATTGATGATGAAATAGAAATAAAAGAAGGTGAAGTGATTTTAAATGATAAGTTTGAACCTAATGTAAAAATAAAATTAAAAGAAGTAAAAGAATATAAAAGATACATATATGAAAAAATATTAAAAGATATAGGTATTGTTAAAAAAATAAAAGAAAATAATATAAAAGAAATAAAATCAATATTTAAAACAAAGCAAAGTTTAGTAGAAAATATAAAACAAAGATATAATGAAGAAATTTTTGAAGGATTAGAAAAAAATGAATTTGAACCAAATAATTTTTTAGTAGTATTTATATTAAACGAATTAGAAGAAGGAAATATAGAATATAATGAAAGCTTAAACCATATAATATCAAAATACAAAGTTGATTTTAAAAAGAAAGAAGAATATATAAACTATAAAAAATGGTATAAAACATCAACTAAAAAAACTACTATTTCAAACACTATTTAAATATAGTGTTTTACATGTAGTCTAACCATCATTTTATTATGAAAATAAGGTAATTTATTTTTTTATTAATTTAGGTGATAAATATATTTATTTACATAATCATATAGTTTTAATTTATCTTTTTTGTCAATATATTTAAAATTAAAATATTTATTTAAAAATTTAGTATTAATAATTTCATCATAATCATCTAAGATAACATTTGGTATATGTTCTTTTTCACTTATTATTATTTCACCTAACCTTGCTATTATTTCATAATCATTAAGTAAGTATTTTAAATCTTTTTTATCAAAAACAGAAGTATCTATATATTTTTTAAGTATATTTATAATTTGTTTTCTTTCTTTGTTTTTAGATGTTTTAAAATCTTGTATATGTGAATATTCATGAAGAACAATAGTTGCTAATTGTTTTTCTTTTTTTGAATTAATTATATATTTAGAATTAAGGTTAAAAACAATAACATTATACCTATAAAAAGAAATACCATTGATAGTTTTTTCACCAATAGTTTTATCAGTTAAAATTAAATTTATTTTATTATTAGGGTGAAAATTTTGAAGTTGTTTAAATAATAGCTGTATTTTGTTTTTATATTTTTCTAATTTGTTATCTGAAATAAAATAAACTTTATTGAATATACTGTTCTTTTCAAATGTTAAACGGATTAAATATTTTGTATTTTTCAATTTTTTTTGTAATGAAGGTATATTATGTATCTTATTATCTTTATAAAACAATATAAATTTATCCATATTTATGTTAAAAAACATAAAAAATACAGTTAAAGATAAAAAAGAAGAAAAAAATAATTTTTTAATTTTAGATTTAAAAAACATTGTAGTTATATAATAAAACAAAGAAGATAAAACAAATAAAGAAGATATATCTTTGATAAAAATTTTAAAAGAATAATTATTAGTTAAGAATTGCTGCATAAACAAATGTGTGTTTAAATAATAAAAATAAAAATATAAAAAGATAATAGAAAATACACTTTGTATAAATATATATCTATTATCTTTAAAATGAAGTAAATAGTTAAAAACTATTATAGTAATAATATAAAAACTTTCATAATTTATCAATTAAACAACCTTTTCTTTCAATACATTATCTTAATTATAATATTTTAAATAAATAAAGATAGTTTATTTTGTCAATTTTTCAAAAGAATTATGAAGGTTAATTATATTAAAATAAATATTTTCAAAATCAGAATTTGATTTATTATTAATAATAAATTTTTTTATATCAATCTTTATATAGTTTGGTAATATATTTTCTGAAATAACATCAATAAATATTTTTCTTTGTGAATTAGATAATTTATTTATATAGATATATTCTATATACATCAATAATGTAATAATGTTGTTTGTATCTGTATTATAAATATTTGAAACAATATTAAAAAGTTTAAAAAGATTTTTATTATCATCTTTAATAATAATTATATTATGTTTATTTTTAAGTATATTAGTAATAGTAGTGTAAGTTATATTCATTTAATTTTCCTTTTATTTTTTTGTATATTTAAATTATAACAAATAAAAAAACTTTTTAATTAATAAAATTTAATTTACTTTGTAATAATATTTAAAAAAAATTAAAAATTAATTTTCAAAGTGTGTAGTAGTGGTGTTTTGGAAAGATTTTGAAAAAAGTTTTATATAATAAATTTATTATAAATAAAAGGTATTTTTGCGATGAATAAAATTTCAATTCAAATTTTGTTTGGTATAGTGATAAGTGTGTTAATAGTAAAAACATATAAAGAAAATAATAATCAAGAAAATTTCTGTAAAAAAAATGTAGTATATATGTATGATAAATGTAATATAGCAAATAAAAAGAAAGAAACAATAATGAAATGTAAAGAATATTTTAGGTTATTACCAAGTAATGGATATACATATTGTGCTGAAACATTAAAAATGGAAAAGTTAGAATTAAAATTATTCAAAGAATATTTTGAAACAGAAATAGAAATAGATTATCCATATAAAACACAAAAGGTTCAAAAATAGATAATAAAAATATAATAAAAGGAATAGGGGAATGAATTATTGGGTATTAATGGAAATAGTTTGTATTACTGTATTAACAGGTGGAATGTTAATATTTTTAATAAATGAATTCAAAGAAGATAAACAATTTAAAAAGGAAATTAATGAAAAACATTAAAATAGTAAGGGTAAATTGGATAAACAAGTTATTAAAAGAAAACAAAATAAACAAAACTATTGAAGAATTAAAGATAGAATTAGAATATAAAAAAATAAATATAAGTAATTTTGAAAAAGTTAAAGAATATATTATTAAATTAAACAATTAAAGGTTAGAAAAATGTTATTAAATAATAATAATGGATTATATACTATTGAAGATGTTAAAAACAGGTTTAAAGAACCTACAAAAGAAGAAAAACAATTAGAAGAAAAAATAAAAGAAATGAAAGATTTTGATAATAGGATAACAATATACTTTAAAGTTATTTTATTAACATTGTTATTTTCATTGATTGTAGAAACAATAAAACAAGTAGTTTAAAATGTATAAAATATTAATAAAAGAAAGTAAAGAAAAAGAATTGTATGAACTTGGTGTATTTTATAATTCAAAAGAAGAAGTTATAGAACAAGCAATATTTTTTAAAGAAAAAAGTAATATAGTAAGTGTTTTTATATTGAATACAAAAACAAAAACATTAACAGTTATATAAAACAAAAGGTAAAGAATACCTTTTGAATTGATTTTATTCTTTCAACTTAAAATTATTTAAGATAGAATCACAAATAGATTGTAATTCTTGTAATTCTTCTATTCTTTTTGTTTTAATAATGTTTTTTGAATATAAAACAGAATTAATGCCACAAAATTCTTCTACAACAATAGGGTTTTGAAATTCTAATATGAAATCTATAACATAATTGTATTCATATACACCAAAGTTAATATAGTTTGATAAAAGTTGTGTTATTTGTTCTGATGTCAAATCTAAGTCTTCAATTTGGTATCTATCTAATACAATTGCAGTTTCTTTAATTATAGAAAGTTTCTTTTTGTCAGAAATTTTATTTGATTTAATTATTTCTAATGTTTTATAAAAATATTTTGATTCTTTATATCTTTTAGGGTTAGATTTAGTTATTACTATTTCTGCTACTGAAACAAAAGATACATCTTTATCTTTGTTTTTAATTTTGTTAAATTGTTTATCAATCATAGAAGTTGTTTTATTGTTTAAAAATATTTGCATTTATTTTTCCTTTAAAAATGTTTTAGTAGTGTTTTCATATTCTATTATAACAATTTTGATAAAAAAATTAATTTAAAATTAAAAATAAAATAAAAAATTTTTTTTAATATAAAAACAATAAAATAAATTAAAACATTATAATGTTAGATATAAAAAAAATAAAGAAGGTAATAAATGGAATTTGATTTTTTTGAATTTAAGTTTTTAAATATAAATAATTTAACATATGAAGAAATTGAATCTATGATAGAAAAATTAGAAATACCAGTATATTACTTTAAAACTTTGTCATCTTTAAAACAAAACATTAGTTCTGTTGTAATAGTTTTATTGTTGGAAGGTTATGGTAAAACAGAAAAAGCATTTGAATTACAATTTAAGAATATGATGTTATTAAGTGAATATTTAAAAGAATTTGGTGAATTAGAATATTATGAAGAAATAAAATTTAGAAATAATAAAACGATAATAGATAATTTTCAATTAAAAGAATTAATACCATATGATACTAATTATATATTAACAGAAGATTTGTTTAAAATATTTAAAAATCACAATATTAAAAGTAAAGTATTAAATTTAAATTTTAACAATAAGAAAATTGATGATAAAGAAAAATTATTATTAAAACCAGTAGAAATAGTATTTGAAATAGTAAGAAAGAAATTATACAATTTAAGAAGGAAATCAAAAGTATCATATCAAACAGTTAAGAACTATATAATTATGGTGTGTATTAAAAACAAAATACATTTAGGGAATTCAACATTAAAATATTTAACAGAAAATATATATATATTTTTAGAATGTGAATGGTTTGAAACTGAAAAAGAAAGACAAAGATATTGGTATGAAAAAAGAATAGGTAGAAAAGTTGGTGAAGTAAATAGTTCTAATAGGATTAAAAAAACTGCAAAAACAAGAAAACAAAGAACTTTGAATAAAATTATAAAAAAATTATTATTAATAAATAAAAATAAATTTAAAGATTTTACATTAAAAGAATTATCTATAAAATTAAATGTAGATATTAAAACTTTAAAATCACATTTAAAAGAAAATAAAAACTTATTAAATTTAGTAAAAATAAAATTAGAAGACATATTTATTGTGTTTGTAAAAGAAATCAAAAATAATAGTTGTTTTATATCAAATAATAACTATTTAAATACTATTCCTATTTAAATTAAACAATATAACTTAAAAACAAATTAAATAATAGAATCTTTTATTGTTTAAATTATAAAAATCTTCAACAAAATCAAAAAAAATAACAAAAAAAATAAATTTAATCTTAAAAATATATGTAATTCAACTATCTAATATACTTAAACTGTTAAATAAGAAAATTAAAATACATTTAAACTATACAAAAATGTAAAATTAAAAAAATAATAAAGGAATTCAATATTCAACAATAAATGGTGTGCTTTAAGTTTTATCCTGCTAAAGTAATTTTATTGTAAGTTTATAAATAAGTTAAAAAAATTTTTTTGAATGTTTAAAATTTTAAAAAAGATATAATAAAGATAATAAAATCAAAAAAAGGTATTAAAGTAAATGGGAAATGATGAAGTTGCTGAATTTATAAAAATCATTAATAACAAAGGGTTAAAAAAATTAAATAGAAAGATAATAAAAGATTGTTATTTTTCTGTTAATGGTAGATTTTTTGTTTTAATAGAACCTTATAAAGAATATGAAGTATATCATACTTTTGAAGATTTCAAAGTTTCAGCAATAAATAGGTTTAATTTAAAAGAATTTAAAGAAAACACAAATAAGAAGCATTTTGATACTGTTTTTAATATAGAAGAAGAATTTGATAAAGATTTTACAGAAGATAAGATAATAAATTTGTTTTCAGATGCAATTTTTAAATATTCACATAATCATATAAATATACATAAGGTAAAATCATTATTAAGAAAAGTTCCATATGAAAAGAAATTACAAGAAAAAGTTTTTAAAATAATGAAAGAAAATTTTATAAATGAAGAAGAAAGTTTTCAAATTTTTGATATGTGGAAAAATAAGTAGTATGAATTTTAAAAATTTTTTTTATAATAACATAAAGGGGTATAAATGAATAAAACAAATATGTATAAATTCAAGCATTTTATAATATCATTATTTATATTTATTTTTATATATGGTGTATTTTCTTACATAATAAATAGTTCTATGTTAGAAAAAGAAAAACATTATTTTAATGTAGAAAAAGTAGAATTAAGTTTTAAAATAAATCTTGTGTTGGGAAGATATAATACGATTGCTAAGAAAATAGTATATGATTTTAACAACACACCTAATGCAGATATAAAGGAAAAAATTAATAAAGATTTACCTTTTTTAAAAAATAACGGTGTTTTAGATATAGAAGTATATGATAAAAAAAATAAATTTATTTATGTAAGTGATTATAAAGAAAGAAAAGAAGAACATAATTTTTATAGTATAGATAATTATTACAAAATCAATGAAGAAAACAAAATGGTTTATGTTTTTGAAGATTATATATTAAATAAAGGAAATAGATATAAGATAGAAATAAATTTTGACTTAACAGATATGGTAAAATCTTTAAATGATGTGTATAATGGATATTATGGTGCAATAACAAAAAATACAATATTAATAGATACTGTTGAAAACTTGAAAAAAAGTAAAAACAAATATAAGAAAGAATTAAAGGAATTGATAGTTTCGAACAAATATTTATTTTCAAACAAAATATTTAATAAAAAAGAATTTGTTTTAGTAAAAAACAATAATTCACCTTATACATATGTATTTAATAAATTGAAAAGTAAAAAAGGTGAAGAAATAATAAGTTTATTTTATATAAATAAGAATAAACATTTAGAAGAAATGTATTTTGTGATAAGTTTAATAAAAAGTGTTTTAATGATATTTTCATTTTTGATAAGTGTGTTTATATATATAGTGTTAAATCAATTAAAATTATTAAAAGAAAATTCATATAAAGATTATTTAACAAAACTATATAATAGAAAATATTTTTTTAAAATAATAAATAATATAACAGAAAGATATAGTGATATTTCTTTTACAATGTTAGATATAGATAAGTTTAAAAGAATAAATGATACATACGGACATTCAGAAGGTGATATAGTAATAGTGAATACAAAAAAAATAATAGAAGAAAATATAGATAGTAAAAAACAAATATTATTTAGATGGGGTGGTGAAGAATTTTTATTATTATCATATGGTATAAATAAAAATGATTTAATAAATAATTTAGAAAAAATAAAAGATAAAATATATAAACATGAAAACAAGTTATCTGGAAACATTTCTGTTAGTATGGGTTTTGTTATGTATGAAAAAAATATAGAAATAGATAAACAAATAGAAAAAGCAGATGATTTTTTATATATATCAAAAGAAAATGGTAGAAACAGAATTTCATATTAACAATATAAAGGATTAAAAATGTTAAAAAAGAAAATAAAACAAGAAAGTCAAAGGAATATACTAATAATATTAGTAGGTGTATTATTTAGCTTGTTTTTATATTATTATATACCATTTGAAATGGAAAACAATATGAAAAAAGAAATATATGAAACGAATAGGTTAGAATTGGTAAAATTAGAAAAATTAATATATTTTGTAGATAAAAAAGAAACAAAAATAGATAAAAAATTAATATTGATAAATATGTTATTAAAAACACATTCTGATTTTAATGAAAAATATTCATTGGTAGATATAAAAGAAAAAGAAGAACAGTATAATAAAAAAGAATTGAATATAAAAAAAGAATATGTTTTAATACTTAAAAGAAAAATTGTTTTAAATGATAAAAAATTTTTTTTAACTTCTATATATAGAACAGATAAACTATATGAAAAAACAACAGATTTTAGAAATAAAATAATTATATTTACATTAATTTCATTAATATTTTTAATTTTAATTTTATCATTTTTTGAAAATAAAAACAATAAATTAGAAAAAGAAAAAGAAATATTAAAAAAGAAAAATGAAGAAATATTAAAATTAGTTGATGAAATGATAATAATATCAAATACTGATTTAAAAGGAAAAATAACATATGTAAGTAAAGCATTTTGTGAAATCAGTGGATATAAAGAAGAAGAATTGATAGGAAAACCACATAATATAGTTAGACATCCAGATATGAAGAAAGAAGATTTTAAAAATATGTGGGAAGATTTAAAAAACGAAGGAAAATGGGAAGGTATAGTTAAAAATAGAAAGAAAGATAAAAAAGGGTATTATTATGTATATGCAGTGATAAGTTCTTTATATAAAGATGGTAAAAAAATAGGGTATTCTTCTATTAGAAAAGATATAACAAGTGAAATAGAACTTAAAGAAGTGCAAAATAAACTAATAGAAAATAATAATAAACTTAAAGAACAAGTAGAAAAAAAAGTAGAAGAATTAAGGGAAAAAGATAAGATGATAATTCAACAATCAAAGTTAGCAAGTATGGGTGAATTATTAAATATGATTTCACATCAATGGAAACAACCATTATCTTCTATTAATTCAGTAAATCAATTAATTCAGATGAAATTAATATTACAAGAAGTAAATGAAGAAGAATTATTAGAATTATCAAAAGAAATAGAAGAATATGTTTCGCATTTAAGTGAAACGATTTTAAATTTTAAAAATTTTTATAAAAAAGATAAAAAGAAGAAAAAAGATAGTATTGAAAATATTATAAATAATAGTTATAGTATTATAAAAGAAACATTAAAATCAAATCAAATAAATTTCATAAGAAGTATAGAAAAAAATATCAATGTTGAAACTTATACAAATGAATTAAAGCAGGTTATATTAAACATAGTTAAAAATGCAGAAGAAATTTTAACAGAAATAGAAATAGAAAACAAGTATATAAAGATAAAATCTGAAAGGGATTTAAAAAACAACAAATGTGTAATAAGTATTGAAAACAATGGTGGAAATATACCAAATGAAATCAAAGATAAAATATTTGAACCATATTTTTCAACAAAAGAAGAAAAGAATGGAACAGGCATAGGTTTATATATGTCAAAAATAATAATAGAAGAACATTGTGAAGGTAAATTAAGTGTGAATAATACAGAAGATGGTGTTTGTTTTATAATAGAAATCCCTTGTTTGTAAAAACAATATATTTTATATAATATAAAAGTATTAAAAAATAATTTTAAAGTTGGAATATATGGAACAATTAAATAAAGAAATATTAGAAAAATATAGAAAAAAGTGTAAAAAATATAACTTATTGTATGTGGAAGATGATGTTAATGTAAGTAAAACAACAAAAATGGTATTAGAAATGATATTTAAAAATGTTTTCTTTGAAAGTAATGGGGAAGAAGGGTTAAATTTTTATAATAAAAATTATAAAAAGATAGATATGATTTTATCTGATATTAATATGCCTAAAATGGATGGTATAAAAATGTCAGAAGAAATAAGAAAAAAATCAAGAACAATACCTATAATATTATTAACAGCATTTGATGATTATGAATATACAAAAAGGGGTATAGAAGTAAATATAACTTCATATATAGAAAAACCATTTGATATAAATGTATTTTTTAAAGAATTAGAAAAAATAATAATGATAATAGAAAATAGGGAAATTAAACATCAATTGATGTATGCTAACGAACAATATCAAAAAGGGTTAGAAGAATTTTTATTAGTTTCAAAAACAGACGCAAATGGGAAAATAACATATGTTAATGATAGTTTTGTAAAAATTTTTGGTTATTCAAAAGAAGAACTTATAGGTAAAACACATAAAATAATAAGTCATTATTCAAATAAAGACGAAATATATAAAGAAATGTGGAATACTATAAAAAATAAAAAAACAATGTGGAAAAATATATTAAAAAATAAAACAAAAGACAATGAAATATTGTATCAAGAAACAATAATATTGCCTATTTTAGATAAAGAAGAAAACATTATTGAATTTTTATCATTAAGAAAAGATTTAACAAACATATTAAATCCGAATAAGTTAATGGAAGATTTGGTATTAGAATATAAAGAAGCAGTAGTAATATATTATAAAATAGAAGATTATAGTAATTTAGCAAAAGTGTATGAAAAAGAAATATTAGAAAGAATAGAAGATGAAGTTTATAAAAAAATAAAAAAAGAAATAAACTTAGGGTGTGAAACTTTAAAAATTTATAAATTAGGTGAAGGTAAAATAGGGTTAGTTAAAACAAAAAAAGAAACAACTGATTGTCAGTTAATATATAGAAAAATAAAAGAATGTCAAAAAAAGATAAGTGAAGAAAAAATATTAAAAGAATATGATATATCTTTAATTTCAAGTATTTCTTGTAGTGATAAACCTATGGAAAATGCAATGACTGGTTTAAAAAAAATAATAAAAGAAAATAAAAATTTCATAATATCTGATAATTTAATAGAAAAAGAAAAAGAAGAAGTAATAAAAAATATGAAAGTTTTAGAAATGGTAAAAACAGCATTAAAAAAATCAAAAATAATATCATATTATCAACCTATCATAAACAATAAAACAAAAGAAATAGAAAAATATGAATCATTAGTAAGATTAATAAATGAAGAAGGTGAAGTTATTTCACCATTTTATTTTTTAGAAATTTCAAAAAATGGGAAATATTATTCTAAAATTACAGAACAAGTATTTTTAAATTCTTTTAAATCATTAGATAATATCAATGAAGAAATTTCAATTAATTTATCAATATTAGATATAGAAAAAGAAAAAACAAGAAATTTTATATTAGATTTATTAAATAAAAATAAAGAAAAATGTAATAGGGTAGTATTTGAATTGTTAGAAGATGAAGAAGCGAAAGATTTTAAAAAAGTAGAAGAATTTATTATAAAAGTAAAAAAGATGGGTGTTAAAATAGCAATTGATGATTTTGGAACAGGTTTTTCAAATTTTGAAAAATTATTAGATTACAAACCTGATATAATTAAAATAGATGGTTCTTTAATAAAAGATATATTAAAAGATGAATTATCATTAAATATAGTTGAAACAATAGTTATGTTTGCGAAAAAACAAAAACTTAAAATAGTAGCAGAATATGTAGAAAACGAAGAAGTGTATAATAAACTTAAAGAAATAGGTGTGGATTATTCACAAGGTTATTATTTTGGGAAACCAAAAATTTTATAAAAAAAAATATTTTTTTAATACATTAAAAATATAATAAATAAAAAACAAAAAAAAGGAAAATCAAATTATGTTAAAAAAGATTTCAATAAAAAAGCAATTAATTTCAATAGTTGCAGTAGGTGGGTTTATAGTTTTACCTTTAACAATCATATCAATTAATTTGTTAATATTATCACCATTAAACCAATTAAAAGAAACGGACTTTAATTTTAAAGTTGCTGAAAATATATCGAATTTAGTGCATGAAATGCAAAAAGAAAGGGGTATGACAGGTGGTTTTATAGGTTCAAAAGGTGAAAAATTTAAATTCAAACTACCAGAACAAAGAAAATTAGTGGATGAAAAAGCAAAAATAGTTTTATCTACTGAAATAAAAAAGATAAAAGATAAATCATTAAAAAAATTAGTAATAGATTATGAAAATATATTAAAAAATCAATTACCAGTAAAAAGGGAACAAATAGATAATTTATCTATACCAGGAAATGAAGCAATAAATTTTTATAGTCAAACAAATCAAAAAGGGTTATCTTTATTTAAGAATATAGGTGTAGTAGAAACAAATGAAAAAATAAGAAAAAATATTATATCTTTAACTGATTTTTTATTTAGTAAGGAATATACAGGTGTAGAAAGGGCAATAGGGACAAATCTTGTAGCATCTGATAAATTAAAAGAAAAAGATAAAATCAAATATATATCTGTATTAAATAATGTAAATTTGTTTATGGATAGTTTTTATAATTCATTAGAAGAAAAAGATAAGTTAATGATAGATGAAATAACAAAAGAAGAAATATTTAAAAAGGTTGAAAAATATAGAAATATAATTATAAATGCTGAAGTAGGTAAAAAAATTAAAAACATAAATTCATTAGATTATTTTCAAAGTCAAACAGCTAAAATAAATAAACTTAAAGAAATAAAAGAATTAGAAATAAATAAAATTAAAGAAAAAATAAAATCAGAAGAAAGTATTTTAATTACTAAATTATGGGTATTTTCAACTTTATTATTATTAAGTTTTATTTTATCAGGTTTATATTTGTTTTATATTATTAAAAATATTAACAAATCTTCAAAATCATTAACTGATACTATGGAAAAATTTTTCAAATATTTAAATTATGATATGAATAAATTAGTTTTAGAAAAAACAGAATTAGAAAATGAAATAGGGTTAATAGAAAACAAAGTAATAGATGAAGTAAATAAAATAGAAAAAAATAGAAAGAAAGAAATGATTTCAATAGGTCAATTAGTTATATTAATGGAAAAAACTAAAAAGGGTATGTTTAATTCTTATTTGGAAACAAATGATTTAGAAGGTCAAGTAAAAGTATTAATAAATACAACAATAGATATGATTGATGATTTAAGTAAAATGGCAAAAGATGTAGAACATGTAATAAAAAGATTAGCAGAAGAAGATTATAGGGATAAAATAGAATTACCTAAAAATATAAGTGGTGAAATGAAAACAATTATGACTTCTATAAATACTTTAGTTAATCAGTTATCAGATAATTCAAAGTTAATATCACAAAACAGTGAAACTTTACATCACAATTCAGATAAATTAAATACAACTTCTTCTGTATTTAGTAATGTAATAAAAAACAATAATGAAAAATTACAAGAAATTTTTAAAGGTGTAGAAAATATTACAGATATTACAGAAAATTTAGTTGAAATAACAGAAGAAATATCAAGAAATGGAAATACTATAAAGAAAACAACAGAAACTATACAAACAATAGCAGACCAAACAAACTTATTAGCATTAAATGCTGCAATAGAAGCTGCAAGGGCAGGGGAACATGGAAAAGGTTTTGCTGTTGTTGCTGATGAAGTTAGAAAATTAGCAGAAAACACACAATCTTTGTTGTCTGAAATAAGTTTATCAATAACAAATATGGAATATTCAACAGAAGAAATAGAAGTAAAAGTAAAAGAACAACATAATGAAGTTAATTCTTTAAATCAAAATACAAAAATAATAGAAAAATTAAATGAAGATATAACAAAAGAAGAAAAAAACATATCTGAAATATCTGAAAATTTAATTTGTATTTCAGAAGAATTAAAAGAAAATGTAAAAAATAAAAAATGGGAAGGAAAATAAAATGTTTAATAATAGATTAAATAAAGATAGTTTTTTAATATCGGAAACAGATTTAAAAGGTAGAATAACTTTTGCTAATGAAGATTTTTGTAAATATGCAGAATATAGTGTTGAAGAACTTATAGGGAAGCCACATAATATAGTAAGACATCCTGATATGCCATCTGAAGCATTTAAGGATTTATGGGATACTATAAAAAGGGGTGAAGTTTGGGAAGGTGTTGTTAAAAATAAAAGTAAAAGTGGAAAATCATATTGGGTATATGCTGTAATAACAAAATTTACAAATACAGAAGGTAATGAAGGATATATTTCTTGTAGAAGAATGGCAAGTGAAGAAGAAATAATGAATTCAGGTGTAAAGGTTGATTAAATGAAAAATATTACAGATATAGTAAGTAATACAACAGATAGTTTTAAAAATAATACAATGCAAATAGCTGTATTTTCATTATTAGGAAATAAAACAAAATACGGAATAAATGTAAATAAGGTAAAATCTTTTGTTAGAAAAGATGATTGTTTAATAACATATTATAATTTCCAAAGTGTAGATAAAGTATTAGGTGTAGTAATAGTAAGGGATGAAACATATCCACTTATTTCATTAGATAAATGGATTAACGAAGAAGATAAAGTAAATAAAGAAGATTATAATATAGTTATATTAACAGAATTTAGTAAAAAGAAGGTTGCGTTTTTAGTAAAAGATATATTAAGAATATATAACAAATCAAGTGAAGAATTAGAAAAATCAGATATATCTGATAATAAAATTTCATATATAACAAAAATAGAAGTAGAAAATAAAGAATTAGAAATGGAAGTTAGGAATTTAAAAGCAAAATTATTAGAATTAGAAAGTAAAATATTAAGAAAAAGAAAATATACAGAAGAAAAGATAAGACAATTTGAAGTGGAAGAAAAAGAAATAAATAATAAAATTTCAAAAATAGAAAAACAAATAGAAGATAAGACAGAAGAATTATGTGTTATATTAGATGTAGAAACATTATTGTTTGAAATTTCTGGTGATACAGAAGTAGAAGAAAAAATTGATTTAATAGAAAAGAAAGAATATGGAAAAGAAATATTGATAGCAGAAGATAGTAAAATGGCAATTAAAATATTAGAAAGAATTATGGCAAAAATAAATGTTAAATATAAAATATTTACAGATGGTGATAAATTAATAAATTTTTTAGAAACAAAAGATGAAGAATATATTAAAAAAATAGGTTTAATAATAACAGATATAGAAATGCCTGTTAAAGATGGATTTCAAGTGTTAAAATATGTAAAATCTTCAAAATGGAAAAATGTTCCTGTAATAGTTAATTCAAGTATGTCTAATGATGGTGTTGCTATGAAAACAGAACATTTAGGTGCAGATGGTTTTATAGAAAAAACAGAACCAGAAACAATAAATAAATTAGTAGATAAATATTGTAGTTAAAAAGGGGTAAAAATGTGGAATTATAAAAGAATAACATTAGAATGGATTTTTTTAAGTATAATCAGTTCTGTTATTTATACTATATTAGTTTATATACTAACAGAAGCATTTGTTTTTAATTAATTGTTTATAAATTTATTATTATAATTATAATATAAGGTTTGTTTTAATCTTAAAAAATAAAAAAAGGTAATCAAATGTATTATAATAATAATAATAATAATAATAATAATGAAGAAAAGATTAAATTAAATAAAACGGATATAACTGTTATAGATATTGAAGAATTTGTTAAATTAAGTGATTTTAATAAAAATTTTTTACTTAGTATAAAAGATATTACAACTTTAAAAATAATGATTAATATGATGGAAATAATAGCTTCTGAAATAATGAAAGGTTTTATAGAAAATAAAGAAAATCATAAAGATAAAAGATTTATATTAATAATAGAAGATTTTATTCAAATAAAAGAAGTTATGGTTTATTATAAAAAAGGTTTAAAAGATATTCAATATGGTATTAAATACAATGATGTAGATGAAACAGCATATAGATATTTTTTAGAAAAATATATAATGGATTTATCAAAAGATTTAAAAAATCTTTTTATTTTGGTTAAATAATTATAACTTTTAAACTAACCAAAAATATAATCGGTTAGTTTTGTTTGATAAGTTTTTTAATTTCTTTAAATAATTTAGGTTTATCTAAAACATATTCTTCTAATAATATTTCAGACAATATTTCTATTTCTTTTTTATAAATTTCAACTATTTCTATACTTCGATTTAATAAAGTTTCAGATTTTTCTTTTATATTTTTTTCGTTATTTGGTGTAAAACCTTCAATAAGTTTATTATTTATATAACTTTTTTCATATACATTTAAATTATTGTAAAGATAATCTAATATTTTAGAAACTTTTTCAATATCATTAAAACTTCCTAATGTTTCATTGCCTTTACCTAAAAAAACTAATTCACTTGCTAAACCACCGTATAAGCTTATTATTTCTTCTTCATATTCAATAACTGATTTAAGAAACATATTTTCACTTTGTTTAGACATAACATAACCTAATGTAGATTGTTTCATTTTACTTATACTTTCTGTTGAAATTTTAAGAAATAAACTTTCTTCTTCAACTTTGTTAAGTATATCTAATTTGTCAGATAATGAAATATTGTTATTATTATCAAATATATTTATATCTTTACCATAAACTTTTGCTGTTTCTAAGTGAAATTGTGTAAAAAAATGTCCTAATTCATGTAAAGCAATAATTTTTCTTACTTTTGAAAGGTTTTTAGTAGTTTCCCTGTCAGTTAATCCTATTGTTAATATTTCATAAGATTTAAACAATAATTCAGTATTGATTTTAGATTTATTTTTAACAGCTAACATTCCACTTTTCTTTACTATGTTTTCAATTATAGCAGGACTTATACCATTAAAAATATCAGAAAGATAATCTAAATCAATTTTATCTTTTCTTAAATCTGAAATTTGATTTAAATAAAATTTCAAAATATCTTTTCTTTCTTTTTTGTTTGGTAATCTAAAATTTATTTTTAAAGGTAATCTTCTTGAAATCGCTTCATCTAATGGAAAAGAAGTATCATCAAAATTACTTGCTATTACAGTTATTATTTCAATATCATCAATATCACCACTACCATTATCTAATATTGTTAATAAAGTATTTTGTAAATCAACTTTCCAGCTATTATTTCCATGTGAATTTCTATCTTTTACTAATTCTTGTCCTTCATCTATAAAAACAACACATTTAGGTTTTTCAATATTGTTTTGTATAGCATATTTCAATCCTTCTTTTTTTGCTACTTTATACATATTTTTAAGTATTTCTTGACTTCCACCGACATATTTGTCATCTAAATTAGAACCTGATACAAAAACAATAGGGCAATTCAAACCTTTAATTGTTTCTTCATTATATTCGAAATCAACATTATCACATAATGTTCTTACTATTCTACTTTTACCAGTTCCTGCTGGTCCTGATAATAATAAATTCATTGAATTTTTAATATTAAATTTTTGATATTCTAAATTATTTTGAAATATATGTGCTACTTGTTTTATTTCATCTTTAATATCTTTCATACCTATTAAATTATCTATATTGTTTTTACCATTAGGGTATATAATTTCAAATTTACTTTTATCCATTCCTAACATACCTTGTTGTTTCATCATTTTATAGAAAAACATACCAAAAAAAGCAACTATTAAAATAGTTAAAAATGTTGAAAAAGCTTCATAAAAATTAAAAGGTTTTTCAATTGTTTTAAGTTGCCATTTGTATTTAATATCATTATTTTCTAATTTATTAATAATATCTTTTGTGTCAATAGTAGAAATAACTTTATATTCTATATCTTTATCTTTTTTATAATCTATATTTATAGTGGAAATTTTGTTTGAATTGTTAATATTATTTAAAATAATTTCATTAATATTGTCTTTATTTTTAACAATATTTTGTATATTAACGATAGGTAATTTTTCAATTTTTTCTTCATATGTTTTTTCATTATTTAAGCTGTAAAAAATAGCAACTAAATATAAAGAAACAATTAATGTTAAATAAATAAGTTTTCTGTTGTTTTTCTTTTTATTTTTTAATAAAAAATTTTTATATTTTATTTCATATTCTTTTTCTTTTTCAATTGTATCTATTGTAATGTTTTCTTTATTTAAATATTCTTCAAAAGTTATAGTTTTAAATCCTAAAAAATGTTGAAGTTTTATAGTATAATATTTTAAATAATTTTTAATTTTATTTAATATTTTCATGAATATCCTTTTAATGTTTTTGTATTAATATAACAATTATAAAAGATATAAATAAAATTAAGTATAATTAGAAGAAATTTTTTTATATTTTTTTATTAGTTGAATTAATTTGAAGTAAATAATAAATTATTTAGATTTAATGATGTTATTTATTTTAAAATATATTTTGGATTATATATATATTAATTTGATACATATTTAACTTATATTGAAGTTTTTATATGATATTAGTATAAAACTATACATTTCTTCAAAAATGTTTAAATTTTAAGTTTTTTTTTATATTAGTTAAACATTAAAAATAATTAATAGAAATAAGTTAGAAGTCCTATAATATACATGTATATTATATATATAAGATAAAAATATTTTATACTTTAAAAATTTGTTTCAGAAAAGAAATATTAATGTTTCCAAGCAGTTCTATATTTTAATATCATTTCGTTAGCATAATTAACTTTTTTAGCGTAATTACTATTTTTCATTTGATGTTCTTTAATTTCTTCATCAGACATAGTAGCTATTTTAGTTATATCAGAAGTTCCGAATAATTCTTCTAAACCTTTATTAAAGTATTTAAGTGTATCACCTGTTTGGTTGTTTATATATTCTTTAATTTCTTCATAATAATTTGAAAAATCTTTTGTAATACTTGTTTCCTGAACTTTTTGATAAACTTCTTCTTTAAAGTCAGAACCTATTGTAGTGTTTGAAATAAAGTAAGATATAATTAATAAAGAAAAAAATATTTTTTTAAACATTTGAACAACCTTTTGTTTGATATATATTATTATAATGAAATAAAAATAAATGTCAAATTAAATATATATTTTTTAAGTGTTTTACATGTATATCAACTATCATTTTGTTATGATAATTTCAATCTATTTTTTTTTGTTAAAAAAAACATTAATATAAATAAATGTTATATATTGGACTATTTATAATAAAAAAACAAAAAAAAGGTATAAAAAACTTGTTTTTTAAGTATATGTAGTATATTTGGAAGTATATTTTTTTATTCAATAATTAGAATTAAACTTTAAAATTATATATTTGTTTTATAATAAAAATATATATAAAAAACTAAGGTAAAAAATAATGAATAAATTTATCAAAAAATATATTAAAAACAATATAAAATTTCAAAATAAAGATATGACAAAAATAGAAGAACATTTATTAAAATTGAATGATATATTAAAATCAAAAGAAATAGGTATAAATAAACATAATAAGATAAAAGAATATTTAAATAAAGAAGTAAATGAATTAGATAATAAAAATAATTTTAATACAAAGTTAAAAGGTGATATATTTGAATATTTTATAGCATATTTATATTTAAATAATATAGAAGGCGAAATAGAAGTAGAAATAGTTGGTGGAAAAGATGATGGTGGTATAGATATACAATTTTATATATTAAAAAATGAAGATGGTGGGTTAAAAAAATCAATTGTAAAATATATACAATGTAAAAATTATAAAAAACCATTATCAAGAAAAGAAGTTGTAGCAGAAATAGAAAATTTTGATTATAAATTAAGTGATAATTTAAATATATATGAAGAAGAAAGAAAATATCAAATTATATCATTAAATGGATATACAAAAGAAGTTATGGAAAGTGATATTAAATTTAATAATATTTTAATAGATTTTGATGATAATGATATAAAAACAATGATAAATAATTTTAACACAAAAGAATCAAAAGAATTAATATCTTTTTCAACAAATTTAAAACCACATAATCTATTAACATATAAAAAAATAAATTTATTAAAAGAAAAATATTTTAAAATTGCTACAATACAACCAACTGGAACAGGTAAGATGTATATAATGAACCAGATAATGTTGGATAATCAAAATAAAAAAATTTTAATTTTAACACCTAATTTAATAATAATAGAAAAATTAAAAAAACTTAATTGTAATATAAATAAAAATATTGTTTATTCAACTAATATGGGAATTAATAATGTTAAAAATAAACAGAATATAGATGATTTTGATATTATAATTGTAGATGAATATCATAGAATAGGTGCTAAACAAACAATGTTAGAATTAGATAGTTTGATTAAAGGACAGTCTAAGTTAAAAAATATTTTTGGTTTTACAGCAACACCTAAAAGAAATGAAATAGATAAAAAAACAAAAGAAAAAATAGATATGACAGATTGGTTTGATGTTATATCGAATGAATTAAGTATTGAAGAATGTATGGTAGATGGTATATTACAAATACCTAATTATATATCTGCTTTATATGATATGAAAGGTGTAAAGATAGATAAAGTATTTGTTGAATATAGTGAAAAAATAGATAATTCAAGTTTAAAAACAGATGAAAAAAGCAAACTTAAAAAAAGATTGGAAGATTCTGTTATAGATTTAAAAGAAGATAAAACTATTGATAAAATAATTTCAGAACAATTAAAAAAAGATAATAGATGTATAAGAAAAGAAAATATTAAATTTATTGTATTTGTAGAAGGTGGTGGTATAGATGAAGAAGATAATAATTTAATGGAAACAACAAAGAAGGATTTTGATTATTTAATAGCAGATAAACTTAAAAAACAAATAGGGTATAATATTGTAAATAGTTATAAAGTTCATAGTAAATACAATTCTTTTGATACCACTTACAATAAAGAACAAATAGAAAAGTTTGAAAAAAATAAAAGAAAAGGTAGTGTAGATTTTTTATTTAATGTAAATATGTTAAATGAAGGTTATCATATAAATGATATTACAGGTGTTATTTTATTAAGAAAAACACATTCGGAAATTTTATATAAACAGCAAATAGGAAGAATTTTTTCTGCTGGTGATGAAAATAAAAATTATATTTTTGATTTTGTTAATAATTATAATAATTTGAACAAAAATATGAAAGAAGTTAGTTTTTTAAATAATTTAGAAAAAGAAAAACAAAAAGTGTTTGATAAAAGAAAAAGATTAGGATTTAAGGATGATGAAGAAAAAAATAAAAAAATTAAAAATAATTTATGTGAATATATAAATAAAAAAGAAATAAAAATAATTGGTGTTAATAATGATTTTATAGATATTTTGGATATTGTAAATAATAGTTGTAAAAAATCTAAAACATTTGAAGAAAGAATGATAGAATTAGAAGAATTTATAAAATTAAACAAAAGATTACCAAAACAAAACAGTAAAGAAAAAGAAGAAAAAAGTTTAGCAGGTTTTATAGGTTATATTAAAAATAAAAACATATTAGAACAGATGAATATTTATAATGGTTTAATAGAAAAATATGATATAGAAAAAAATATTAAAACATTTGAAGAAAGAATAATAGAATTTGAAGAATTTATAAAATTAAACAAAAGACTACCTAAAAACCATAGTAAAGATAATGAAGAAAAAAGTTTAGCAGGTTTTATAGGTTATATTAAAAATAAAAACATATTAGAACAGATGAATATTTATAATGGTTTAATAGAAAAATATGATATAGAAGTAAAAGAAAAATCTAAAACATTTGAAGAAAGAATAATAGAATTTGAAGAATTTATAAAATTAAACAAAAGACTACCTAAAAACTATAGTAAAGATAATGATGAAAAAAGTTTAGCAGGTTTTATAAGTAGGATTAAAAGGAAAAATATATTAGAACAGATGAATATTTATAATGGTTTAATAGAAAAATATGATATAGAAGTAAAAGTAAAAGCAAAAGCAAAAACCTTTGAAGAAAGAATGATAGAATTAGAAGATTTTTTAAAATTAAACAAAAGATTACCTAAAAACCATAGTAAAGATAATGAAGAAAAAAGTTTAGCAGGGTATTTAAATGGAATGAAAAATAGAAATATATTAGAACAGATGAATATTTATAATGGTTTATTAGAAAAATATAATATAGAAGTAAAAGAAAAATCTAAAACATTTGAAGAAAGAATGATAGAATTAGAAGAATTTATAAAATTAAACAAAAGATTACCAAAACAAAACAGTAAAGAAAAAGAAGAAAAAAGTTTAGCAGGTTTTATAGGTTATATTAAAAATAAAAACATATTAGAACAGATGAATATTTATAATGGTTTATTAGAAAAATATGATATAGAAAAAAATATTAAAACATTTGAAGAAAGAATAGTAGAATTAGAAGAATTTATAAAATTAAACAAAAGATTACCTAAAAATAATAGTAAAGAAAAAGAAGAAAAAAGTTTATCAAGTTTTATAGGTTATATTAAAAGGAAAAATATATTAGAACAGATGAATATTTATAATAGTTTATTAGAAAAATATGATATAGAAGTAAAAGAAAGAAAAAGAAAACAAAATAAAATAATTTAAATTTAAAGAATTTTTATATTTGATTTTTCAGCATCTTTAAAAATAAAATAATTTAGATTTCTTGATTTCATAATAATAAAAACTGTTCCTATATTTTTATTATTCATATTGTTAAGTATTTCACCTATTATTTTATTTTTAGTAGGTTGTTTAACTTTGTTTAAATAGTTATAATTTTTAACTTGAATGCCTAAGTCTAAATATTTGTTATAAATATCTATACCTTCATCTTCTTTTTGTTTATCTAAATTACTTTTAAAGTCTTTTGAAATTTTTTCTAATTCTTCAAAAATAAATTTTTCATATATAAAACCTTCTGTTATTGCTTTATATTTTTTATAACTTTCATATGTTTTTAAATTATCATTGTTGTTTAACGAATATTTATATAAATTTATATTTTTTTTATCGCAAAACAATTCTACATTTTTAAGTAATAGTGATGTTTTTTTTACTAAGTATTCTTTGTCATTAATAAATAATATTTTTTCTATTTCTTCATAAACATCTTCTATGTATTTAAAAAGGTTTATTAAATTTTTAGTTTTATATCCTTTCGATATACTTCTTTTTTTTATAATTCCATTTGAAACATAATCTATTCTTTTATACAATTCTTCTATATCTTTGTTTGAAATTTCTTTAATATTTATATATCCAAAAAAAGATAATAAAGAATCAATTTTTTGATAATAAAATTTTCCATAAAATTCAACATAATCTTTATTTTGTAAAGAATTTAAATATTTATTTATTTCTTCTATATTTTCATAATAATTTTCTGATTTTTCAAAAATACAAAAATTATCAAAAAATATTAAAGTATTTTTATCTAAATTGTTTAATATAATATTTTTAAATTTTTCTTCATCAAATATTAATTTATTATCGAATATTATTTTTTCAAATTGATTAATAATTTTTGTTAAATGTTTTATATCGTAATTTTTAGTTTTGTCAGAATTTTGGTATTGTAATTCATTTATTATTTTCAAATATTTATTGTTTAATAAATATTGTTCTTTTAATTTTTCATATAAAGATTCTATTTTCTTTTTATCTTTATCTTTTTGTTGTTCTATTTCAATAATGTGTTCTTTAAGTTTAACTATTTCGTTATTAAGTGTTATTACTTTTTTTCTATTAAATAAATCCATTTTTAATACAACCTTTTTATATTTGTAATTTTTTTTTATTATATATAAGTTGTTTTTTGAATTTTACATATTTATCCTTTTATGTAAGTATAAAATATAATATTTATATCAGTTTTAAAAAGGATATAATAAACTATGAATGATTACAATAACAACTATAAAAATAAAAATAAAAATAATAATATTGATGAAAATATTAATATAAATACAAAAATAAAAAAGAAAACTAATAAAGATTTTAAATTTAAATTTTTTACTTTTTTACCTTTTATATTTTCTTTGTCAAATATACCTATATATTATTACATAAATAATTTTAATAAAGGTTTAATAAGAACAATATCAAAAGCTACACATAATAAAAATTTATCACAACCAGAAATATTTAACAATTTAGATTTCACTTTATACTTTATTTTATTTTCTTTTATTTTAAGTTTGATTTTATATTTCATATTACCTTCTAATTTTTTTAAAAGTAAATTAAATGGTTTTATATATCTTAATAGTGTTTTAATTATACCATCTATACCAATTGTATATGAATTGAATTTTATAATGGGTGATTTAATAAATAATATAATTTAATTTTTTTGTTATGTTAAACAAATATTTTAAAATTATTTTTTATTCGTTTATAAGTATGTATAGTGCTGTTTAAATGTTTAATTATTTAAAAATATATTTTTTTATAATATAATATTTGTTATAAATATATAAGGAATAAAAAATGACAAATAAAATGATAAAAATATTAGTGGCAGTTGACAAATCAAATGTTTTAGAAATCATAACAGCAAGATTACATCTTTTGATTAAAAATTATATGGTTTTATCAGAAGAAGAAAAAGAAGCAATTAAAGATTCAATAAAAAATAGTGAAGAAATATCAAATGAATTAAAACAAGTTGTATTAGAAAGTTTAAATTCTGATGAAATAAGAAGTAATAAATTATTAACAGAAACTGTTGAAAAAATAAAGTTAAATAAAAAACTATTTAAAAGAAGTAAATCAAATGAATTTGGAAAATAAAATAGAAATATTAAAAGGGAATATCAATGAAGATTATATAAAGTTCATTGATATTTGTGTAAAAATATTAGGTTCTAAATTCAATTCAAAATATTCAAATTTACTAAAAAAAATCAAAGGTGAATATATTTCGTATTTCAATAAATCAGAAGAAATTGAATTAAATAATTATATCAATGAAGAAGAAATGAAACTTATTAGAAAATTAAAAAAAGAAGAAGAAGGGTTAAGTGAAGAAGAAATTAAATTAAGAAATGATATTATAAATATTTATAAAGAAATAGTTTTAAAAAAATATATTCTTTTTAAAGAAACAAAAGAAATTTTAAATTTTCTAACTATATTAACAGAAAAAGAATATTCTGAATTAATTAGTGATGAAGTGATTGTTGGATATTTAAAAAAACATTATAAAAAAGCAAAAATAAACAAAAAAATGAATAAAAATTTAAAAGAAGATATTTTAGAATATTCTGATATTTATAAATATAACAATAATTATTCTTATTCAATGTAATTATTATTTTGTAAAAGGTAAAACAATAATATTTGTATTTTAAACAAAAAATATAGTTTTTTTTATTTGTATATATAAAAATAAAAATTAAATTTATATATAAATTTTCTAATAATAATGTTTTTGTCGTTCTTTTTAAAACAAATGAAAGAAAATATACTTCATTTATCATTTTTTTGCAGTTTGTTATTTTTAAATTTAATATAATAATGATACTTAAAATAACAAAAATAGGGGAAATAGATATGAAGTCAAGCAAAAACAAAATGATAAAAACAATATTCTTATCATTAATAACATTTACAAGTTTAAATGCTGATATATATAATACATTTTCTGATAATCCATCAACAGTATGGATAGATTTAAATGATGATAATATAGTTGATGATGGTGAAACAAAAACAGATTGGACTTATGATGATTTAAAAAACAATTCAGATTTAGTAAAATCAGTAATATCTAATAACAATTCAATTGTTGATGATGATATATCAGATATAAGTTCATTAACAAATTTACAATATTTAGATTTATCAAATGAAAACTTAGATAATCCAGATTTAACAGGATTAGATTATTTAGAAACATTAATAATCAATAATAACGGTTTATCAGATATAACATTACCACAAACAACAACATTATTAAAAGTAGAAATGAAGGGAAATCAATTAACTGCTGTTGATTTTTCAAATAATACAGAAATTAAAGATATAAATCTTTATGATAATACGATAAATGATTTATCTTCTTTTGAATATTTGAATAAAGTAGAAAATTTAGACTTAAGAAGTAATGAAATTACTAATATAGAATATTTAAGAAATATACCTACTTTGACTTTTGATACAGATAATGATGAAAGTTTAAAATTAGATTATAGGGAAATAGCAATAACTTCAACATTAGATGGAAGGGTAGATATAGGAACAGATTTTTGTAATAGTGCTGGTATAAGTGATGAATACTATTTGTGTAAAACAAACAACTTCTTAAAGAAAGTAGATTATTATAATGAATATGTTTGGATAGATTTAGATGATTCAGGTGATGAAACAAATGTTGATGGAACAGTTGAATATAAAAGTAGCTGGACTTATGATGAAATGTTTGATAATATAGATAAAATTAAAACTATAAAATCAATTATGGCAAATATTTATGACAAAAGTAATCTTAGTTATAGAATAACAACAATATCGCATGATTATGATTTAAAAGGTATAGGTGATATACATAATTTAGAACATTTAGAATTAATTTTAGATAATGATTTTACAACTATTCCAGATGATTTTTTAGGTTTTAAAGATACAATTAAAACTTTAAGATTAGAAGATAATGATGGAAAAATAACAGATATATCTAATTTATCACAATTTACTAATTTAACTGAATTAGAATTATATAATTTTGATTCAGTTTCAAATAGTTTTGATGATTTAAAAGGTTTAACTAATTTAGTTACATTGGATTTAAGAAATTCAAGAAGTGATAATTTAGATTTTTTAAACAATTTAACTAATTTAACTTATCTTAATTTAAATTCTTTTAGAACTTTATCTGATGGATATATATCTGATATTAGTCAAATAGGAAACTTAACTGAATTAAAATATTTAAATTTAAATAATGTGTTATATGATACAGGATTAGATTTATCATTTTTGTCTAATTTAACAAAATTAGAATTCCTTGATATGGATAGAATGGTTAACAGTGAAGAAATAAAAATTCCAAAATTACCTGCTACTTTGGAATTTTTAAGAACTGGTTTTTATGAAGCAAGTGATTTGTCATTTTTATCTGATACAACTAATTTAGAATATTTACAAATTTATGTAAACGGTGAAACTGATTTAAATGATATAAAAAACAATACTAATATGATTAAATTAGATATATACGATAAAAGTTCAGATAATTTATTACAAGATATATCAGGTTTAAAAGATATGGGTAACATAAATTATGGGACTTATGGATATGTTTCTTTAACAACTTTAAGTAATATTGGGTTTTCGCATCCTGAATACCTTTATTCATCTTCTACTTATTTAGATAACATTGGTTCTTATATATCACCTTATGTATATAGAAATATTGAAAATAACAATGATAGTAATATTTGTTCTAATGAAGAATTAAATAATAATCCTTCGACTTATAATAAAATGTTCTTATGTGAACCAGAAAATAGATTTTTAGAATATATTTCTGAATATCCTTCTTATAATCCTATTATTTGGGTAGATTATGATAATAGTGGTGATGGAACAAACGAAGATGGTATAGATGAAACTAAAAGTGCAAACATTTTTGGATATAAAGAATTATTAGATAATAAAGATAAGATTAAAGACATAAACTTTAAACTTTCAACTTCTTCTTATTTCAGTGGTCAAAAAATTAATTCTAACATAATTAAAGGTATTGAAGATTTATCTAATTTAGAAAAATTACAAAGAATTTATTTAGGTAATTTTACAGGTTTTTCAGCAAGTAAATCTTTAAATAATTTAAAATTATTATCATTTTACAATAATCGTTCAGGGTATTGTTCTGGTGATTTAAATGGTATGAATGATTTATTTCCAAATTTAGAAGAAATAGATTTAGGTGGGCAATATAATTTAACAAATATGGTAGATGAACTTAAAAAATATACAACATTAAAAGTAATAAATAATACTTATAGATGTTTGGTTGATGAAAATAATGTTAAAGATATTGTATCTAACAATAGTAATTTGGAAATTTTAGATATATATTCAATGGTTTCAGATAGTGGCGATTTATCATTTTTAAATGATTTAACAAATCTAAAAAGTTTAAAATTTTCTAATTTAGATATAGATGATTCTTCAAATATTTCGTTATCAAACACATTAGAAAATATAGATATAGGTAGTTCTTGTTTAGATTTAACATTTTTAAAAGATAATACTAATTTAGAAAGATTTTATAGTAATGGTTATTGCATAAGTAAAACACCGAAGAATACAAGTTTAGATTTTGCATTAAATCTTACAAAATTAAAAGATTTTCAAATAAGACATGATGAAATAACAGATATTTCAGGTGTTAAAAATATTGGGTTATTATCCAAACCATTTGAAGATAGTGAATTATTTACAAAATTAGGTGTAGATAGTTATCCTTATATAAATATTGATAATAAAGCAGATGTTTTAGTTCCAGATGATAGTGATTTTTGTAATAGTGAAATTGTTAATCATAATATTTATTATTGCAAACCTTCTAATATGTTTTTAGCTTATTTAGATAATTATAATAGGGAAGTTTGGATAGATTATAATGATGATAATATAAAAGATAATGGTGAAACAAGTAGTAGGTTTGATTTTAATGAAATGAAAGAAAATATAGAAAAAATCAAAAAAGTATCTATTAATTCTAATTTAGAACAAAAAGATATAGAAAATATGGAAGATTTAGTTAATTTAAAAGAAATAGATGGTAGTATTTATAAAGAATATATATTTCCTGAATTTAATATAGAAACAATAAAAATAAGAATTGATAATGATAATTTTGATTTTGATTTATCACAATTAGTAGGTGATAAAACAAAACATATTGAATTCTATAATTCAATTATACCTATTAATAATAATTATTTGAACAAAGTCCCTAATTTAGAATATTTTAAAACTTCTTACTGGTATCCTGCAAGTATTTCGACAGAAGATAAAGAAACATATACAAGTGATTTTTTTGATAAATTTAAAAATCTTACAAATTTGAAATATATATCAATTTCGGATTTTGACAAATATAATGGTGGTGATTTTAGTTGGATAAAAGATATGACAAATTTAGAAGAAGTTTATTTCAGTTTAAGTAATTTGAAAGATGGAACTATGGATAATTTTTTAAATCTTACTAATCTTAAAAAATTAAGATTAAGTTTAAACAATGATATAGTATTAGATAATATAGAATGGTTATCAAATACAACTGATTTAGAATATTTGTATATAGATAATTTATATAGTGATGATATGAAAGTGTTAGATTTAAATCCATTGCAAAATAATATAAATTTAAAAGATTTGACTATTTATTTTGAAAACAGTAAAAATTATGATACAAGATATAATGGCGAATTAAAAATAGATAAATTAGGAAAATTAGGAAATTTAGAAGATTTTTATACTTCTAACAGTTATTCAATTGATAGGTTATCAAATCATTATAAAGTTGAAAATCCTTTAAATTATGATACTGATTTTTGTAATAAAAATGAAACAATAACTGATACAATAGGATTATGTAAATATCCTAATGAATTTTTGCATCAAGCTTTAACAACAACAACAGTTTGGGTTGATTTTAATGATGATAATATAATAGATAAAGAAGAACGAATGTATTATAAAAATGATATTTCAAGTAGAACTTCAACTATTTATAGATATAAAATAGATTACAAAACTTTGTTAGAAAATAAAGATAAAATTAAAATAATAGGTGATACAAATTATAATTCTTCTGTTTGGGCTTATAGTTTAATTTACAATATAAGTTTCGAAGAAATATTAGATGAAAAACATTTAATTAATGGTGTTAAAATATATCATCAAAATGATTTACAAGGTATTTCTGATATACCTAATTTAAAAGCATTAAGTATTTATTTTTTAGGTAGAACAGAAGAAGTAAATTTAGATGTTTCTAATTTTGTTAATTTAAATTTATTGTATTTAGATTTCATTGGTTTAAATGAAGATAAGACAAATAAAGTAATTGTTAAAGGAAAAAATGAAAATATAAATAAATTTTCAATAAGTTTAGATAAAACTACTGATTTAGATAATAGTTTAGAAATGCCAAATCTATCAGAATTGATAATAAAAGGTAATATGAATGGTGATTATAATTTAGAAGGTTTAAATGGTTTAAAATCAAAATATATAAAAGTTTTTGATATTCCTGATGTTAAGTTGTTTCAAAATTTAAAAGATTCAGGTGTTGAAAGATTATATATAATGTTTAACCATATAACAGATGAATATTTTGATAATTCTGTAATAGGTAATATTTCAACTATTAAAAGTTTATATTATTTTAGTCGTGTTGGGTATCAACCATTAAGATTTCTTTCAAAATTAAAATTATATAATTTGGAAGTTGAAGCTTATTATGATGATAGGTTATCTTTGGAAGATAAAAAAATATTCTTAAAAGGGATAGAAAATTCTAAAGATACATTAATTAAATTAAAAATTGATAATAATTTTAAAAATATTGATTATAGCTATTTAAAAGATTTTGAAAATTTAGGTAAAAATCCTAATGGGGTAGATACTTTGGAATATGGATTTGAATTAGAAGATTATTTTTTTAAAAACTTTTTATTTGGCACACCTGGTTCAAAAATAAGTGAAGGAAGTAAATTGTGTCAATCAGATATTATGTCTAAATTCAATGATAATATTAGATTAAAAGGTTATAAAGATTATAGGGTTTCAATTTATGATAGTTTATGTGGTTCAGCATTTGAATATGAATTAAAATCATTAAACAATGCAGATAATGGAAGATTTATATTAACTTCAAATGATACTACATATATGGAAGATTTACAACAAGGTGAAACTGATACAATAGAAATCCATTCAACAGATGGAACAGATTTAGATGCATATTATGAAATAGGTTCAAATGATATAAATGATATAATGGGTAATTATGTATTCTGTGGTGTAGCAGGTGTTAAAACTGATGACCCTGATAATTGTGGTATTAAAGTTTCTGATTTTACTTTTCCAGATGCAGATGATAAAACAAGAATACAATTTAAAGTTGAAAGAAGTGGAAATCCTTCTGGATTAGTTTCGTTATTTATAACTTATAAACCAGATAGTGATGGTATAGCAGTTTCTAACTTAAAAAACATTATATATAGTAGAACTTCTTATATATCAGAATTAACAGGTTATTTAAATTCTGAAACAGCAACTGATATGGAAGCACAATATATAAGTGGAAATCCAGTTAAACTATCTAAAACAACAGGTAATTTCTTTGTAAGATTAATAGGAAATTATGTTGAAGATAATACAATAGCAACAGGTTCAGGAACTGATTATGCTATTCCATTGGATATTTACAAAAAAATGGGTAAATTAACTATAACTGAAAATAATGACTGTATAGAAATAGCAAAAGATACTGATGGAAGTGTAAAAATATATGGTGATAATACAATAGAATTTGTAAAAACTTGTGATACAAATGGTGATGAAACAAAAGTTGATGTATTAATTAATAACTTATATACTTCAAATGATGATGAAGATAATTCTAAACCAGAAGATAGAACATTAACTTTCTATTTACAAATAGAAGTTCCTGCTGATACAACAACTACAACAACAAATGTAGTTGATTTAAATGAAGGGTTAATATTAACAGTTCCATTAGATAAAGATAGTAAAAAAATGATAAGAAGTTTAAAAAGAAAAGGTGTATCAACTACTAATATTGACAAAATGTATAAAGCATTGAAAGATAGACAAACAAATATAGAAATAGAAGAAAATAAAAAAGTATTAATATATGAAGTAATGGATTTCTTAGATACACAAGAAATAGAAACATTTAAAACAGAAGTAATGAACTTTTAATTAAGTTCTTTGCTTTTATTTTCTTTCTTTTAAATAATTTAGACTAATATAAAAAATTTTTAAAATTAAATAAACACACAAATTAAATAAATGTATTTGAATTAAAGATTATTAAATTAAAAAATAATAAATAATTATTATTTTAATATTTTTTTATAATATATTTGTTTATTTTGATTTTTTTTATAATGTAGTTGTTTTTTTATGTTTGGTTATATAAATGTATAAAAGTAAGAACAAAACATATTTAACTAAAAATATATTTTGTTTAATAAAAATAAATTATCTTCTTTTTCTTGATAATCTTTTTGTTTTTTCTAAAAGTTTAGATTTCATAGTATTTGCTATTTCTATTAATTCTTCATCAATAGAATCTATTTCTTCTTCTATTTCTTTTATTCTGTCTAATTTAACTTCAAGTTGTTTTTCTTTTTTTACCATTAATTTGTTTAATTCTTCTAATGATAATTCTGAAAAATCATTAACTTTTTCTTTTACTAATTCTTTATTTTCTAAAATTTCTTGTTCTTGTTGTTCTTCTAAAATAGAAGTTTCTGTTTGCGTTTCATTTTGTTCTGTTATTCTGTTTTCAAACATTTTTGTCCTTTTTTAAATTGTTTTGATAAGATTATTATATATCATTTTTTTTAATTTTTCATCTATTTCAATAAAAATATTTTTCATTGTTAAAGTCATAGAATAATCGGTTGTATATCTTAATATTTTCTTTTTAATTTTGTTTTGTTTTGATATAGGTAATAACCAAAATAATTCCCAAACAAAAATTTCTTCAATGTTTTTATTGTTTATATTTTTATTAAACTTTTTTATTTTATCTATAAAAAAATAAAATTCACATTGTGTCATATTGTTTAAAATAGATAATAATTCTTCTGTTAATATTTTTTTATCATCTTCATATAAGATTCTGTTTTTAAGTATCATTGTTAAACCTTTTTATTTTAAGATTTCAAATTATACTATTTTTTAACTTAATTTAAAATAAAAATATTAATTGTTTGATAACATATTTGTTATTATGTTATATATTTTTTTATATTCAAAATTATAATTTTTTAAATCATATTCAAATCTTTTTATAGAAATAGTTAATTCTATATCATTATTATTTATAAATTTATATTCTATATTATAATTTTCTTTAATTGCTGGAAAACAACCATATTTAAATTTTACTTCACCTACTTCTTTTTTAAGTTTTTCAATATTAATGAAATCCTTTTTTAATTCCATTTTTAAATATTTTTCAACATCTATTAAATCTATTTCTAAAATTTTCTTATCAAATATATAAACAAATTTAACATTATTATAATTTTTCAAAGCATTATGTTCTATATCTTCTGAAATTAATTTACTATTAGGAATACTTTTTATAGTTTGTTCTTTAAGATTTAACAAATATGTTTTAAATAATTTTATTTTTACTATTTTAAAATCTTCATTTTCTATTTTTATATAATCATTTTCATTAATAGCTGTAAAAGAAGTAAATTTCATACTTAAACCTAAAATTATATTGGATACTTGTTCTTTCATTGCTATTATTAACATAAAACTAAATATTGTAAATAAAGAAATAAAATTGTTAAAATCATTTATAGTTATAATTCCTATAATTATCAATAAGAATATAATTGAAATTATTTTTTTATTTTTAAGTTTTTTTAATTCTAATGAAGTTAAAGAATTGTTATCTGATTTTTTCTTTTTTAAATAATCAAAAATTAAATTATTTATTTTAAATGAAAAGAAAGTTAAAAACATTAATATAAAAATATAAAAAATATTATGAAAAATATCTAAGTTTATGTTTTGTAAAATTTTTATAAATTCTTCTATTTTATTCATCTTTTTTCTTCCTATTTTTTGAAAACTATTATATAATATAATCAAAATATCAAAAAAAGGAAATTAAATGAAAAAAATTTTAAGTTTAAGTTTAATAACAATAGCTACATTAATGTTATCAGGTTGTGGTTCAGCAGAAGTAAAACCAGAAGTAAAACAAACATCAACAAAAATAACAGCAGAAACAAGAATGATAAACAATATTAAAAATATTAAAGAATTAGAAGGTTTTTATTTTTCTGTAAATGAAAAAGATACTTTAAAATCTGTATTTTCAAAAGTAAAAACAAGATTACCAGAAATAAGTTTTATAGTTGGTAAGAATGTAGATTTTAATAACAAATTTAATACTACAAGTTCAGTAAGTAATATTAATTTTAAAGAATATTTAGAACTTTTAAATAAATATGGAACTTCTAATCAAAAATTAGAAATGAAATTAGAAGGAACTGTTTATGTTATAGATGTAGTAAAATAATTACTATATCTATATTTAATTTATCAAAATAATATTTTATATAGTTTTAAAATTTATAATTAAAATATATAGAATTTATTTTATAATTATCATATTCTTTTCTTTCAATATTAAATCTTATTTTACTTGTAAAATCTAATGAAAATCCATATCCGTATCCAAATTTAAAAGAAAAATCTTCTTCATCACCTACATATTTTGTAAATGCTAATGCATAACCACTAATACCATAATATCTAATACCATATCTTCCTGTTATATCAGCATCATATAAATTACTTTCTTTTAAATCAGTATAACCTAAACCTATACTATAATCTAAAAAAGTTTTATTACTGTAATTAAATATTTTAGAAGCATTAATAGAATATCCATTATAGTTAGAACCATCTAATTCTACTAAGTTATATGAAACACCATATCTATCAAACAGATTAGAAGTATATGTTTTACTGTTATTACTGTTTGGTGTATAATGTTTATTACTAAATCCTAATGCTGATAAACTTGTTGTTATTGTTAATATTGTTATTGTTGATAATATTATTTTTTTCATATTAATACCTTTTATAAATTGTTTATGGTTATATTATAATATTAAATAAATTTTTTTATTTTTAAATAAAAATTTAATGATTTTAATATAATAAATTAATAAAAAGTAATTTAAAAATGTTATAATATGATAAAGAAAGAAAAAGGTAAAAAATGTTTGATAATATAATTGTGAAATACACTATTAAAAATGCTTCAATAAGAAAAATTAAAAAATCAATTGTAAAACTTAATATTGTTAAAATTAAAAAAATCAACACAAAAAGAAAAGATATAGAAGTTATTGTGTCATTTTGTTATGGTGATAAATCTAATCAAGCATTTTTTGAAAAAATATATTCTTTTATAAATGTTGTTAATGAATATTTTAAAAGTTTTTCAAATACTGAAGAAGTAATATATGAAGAAATCTTAAAAGATAAAGAACTATTTGATATAAATGAAAGCAATTCTTTTCAATATTTACAAGATGTATTGATTAATTCTAAATTATTTGATTTCAAATATTGTCCTTTAAAATTACCTGTTTTAAAAATAAAAGAAACAGAAGATGATATGTATAAAAAAATATCAAAATATATAATTACAACTAAAAGAAATTTTGACTATATATCATTTAATTATATATATCAAGTTGTAGAAAAAACTTATTATAAAAACAAAATCAAAATAACAAAAAAAGAAATAAAAAAAATAACAAAAAAATTACATAAATACTTTAATAGTTTTAAATATTCTAAATATTACAAAGTTAATAAATATAGAAAAAATAAAGATAAAGAAAACAATATAAAAAGAATGACAACAAAAGAAGTTGCTTCTAATGCTGCTAAACAAAAGAAAATTAATAATATAAATAAAGTAAATGATTTTATTGATGTCATGTTGAAACTGAATTATAAAAAACTAATAATAAATAATAAAATAAATTTTTTATATTTATCTGAACAAATTGGTTTAAGTATTCAAACAATTAAAAAACATATAAAAGATATAGAAAAATTATTAAATATTATTTTAAATAAAATAAAATTAGAAGTTTTTATCAATAATAAAAATATTTTTTCCAATGATAAAGGATTATATACTTTTAAAATTTTATTTCAATCATTATTTATTGATTTTGTTATAAATAATAAAAAATTAATAACTTAAATAATTATTAGATATTAGAATAATATAAAACTTACAGATTTTATAAACTTCAATACACTACACTTATGCCTTTTTTAAATTTTTATAATTTTTTAATCATTTTCATATATGAAAATTCATTTTTTTCATCCATATTGTTTATTACTTTCGTTAAAATTCTTATTTTTTTTATAAAATTTGTTTAATTTTTTAATGATATAAATATTTTTTTTAAAATTTATTTTTTTAACCTTGTTAAATCTGTGTTTAATGTTTGTTTTATACCTTAATTAGATATATAATTGGTTGTTTTTAATTGCTGTTGATTACCATATTGTTATTATTATTCTTCAAAGATAATTTGTTGTAATTAATCAAGTTGAAATAATATAATTTATTAATTAATAATATTGTTAATTATAAAATAGTTTTATTTTATTAAATTTTTATAAGTAGTTTTATCTTTTTAATAATAATTATAATTTGATATACTGTTAAAGTATTAATTACAATATGTTGTATGTGTTTTTATATATATAATATATATCAATAATAAATTAATAATAAGGTAATAATATGGATAATTTTAAAATACTAATTGAAACATTGGAATTATATAAAAAAACAAAAGATAATAAACTTAAAACAAAAATAGAAGAAACAATAAATATTCTTTATCCAGATAGTAAAAAACAAATCAATATAGATGAATTGATTAATGATTATGAAAACAACAAAGTTATAGAAGTTTTTGAAGACAATTTTGATTCTAATATATTGAATGTAGCAATTAAAAATAATTTTATAGAAGATGTAAGTTATAGTGATTTTTTTGGTAAAGTAAAAGATAGTATGTTCGATAATGGTGTAGAAACAATATTAAATAAAAATTTATCAAAAGATATTAAAAATTTTGTTAAAAACGAAATGTGGAATTGGATTAAAAATTATTTTGAATATAAATTTAAAAGTGATTATAAAAATGGAATATATGATAAAGAAATTATAAAATCAGAAAATGGTTTTGATTTTAAATCAACCAAAAGTAAGAAAGATTTTATAAAAAAAGTATTAAAAAGAATAAATGAAGTTTCTTTTTTAATTTCAAAAGAAAAAAAAGATATATATAAGTTAAATGATATGGAAGTTTTTTTTCATAATAACAAAGTTTATAAAATAGAAAATGATAAAAATATATTAATAGGTGAAGGATATGTTAAACAAAGTAGAAAATCTGTTTTATTTGAAAAGCAAACACTTAAAATAGGTTCAGAAATAGAAAAACTTAAATCATTTAAAGAAATAGTTGTTCCTAAACAACCTTTTCAATTAAACAATGAAGGACTTATAAAAGGTTTTAATGTTTCTGCTGCTGGTAAATCAGATTTAGTTATGTTTGATGAAGATAATCAAAGGGTTATAGCTTGTGATACAACTATATCAAAAGATAGTAAATTAGAAGGTAATTCTGTTTATAGACATTATATAGATAATGTTATTTTTTTAGAAAAAAAGATAGATAAAGAAAGTTTGAAAGATAAATTGTCAAAAGGCAAATATATAGAAGAAAAAAACATTAAAGATATTTTCATCATAAATGCTAATAATTTTACTACTATTAATTCTATACCTTTAAATGTTAAAATATTATACTTATTAAACAAATATGAAATACCAGATGAAGATTATGTTTTTTATGATAATTTAGAATACGATGGTAAAAAAATATCAACAGAAGAAATATTAGATATAAAAGATTTTTCTAAATTAACAAACAATGGTAGAAAAATATCAAAAATAAATATTGATAAAAAAACTATTGATAAAATAATAGATGAAAATAGAATATATTTAAAATATACTTATCAATTTAATGATTTAGAAAGTATTCAATCTAATGTTTTATTTTTGTTAAGTTCTTCTAAGTATACACATACAATAGATAATGTATTAACTTCTTTTGATTCTATAATTCAATTTTATAAAGAAATAGGAACAGAAGTTGTTTCTGATAGTGGCAATAAAAAAATCAATGGTTCTGAAATAGCAAAAGTATTAGAAATAATTAAAAATATTTTAAATAATTCAAATGAAGAAGATATAGAAAAAGTTATACAATCAAATAATGTAGATAAAGAAAATTTTCAAAGAATTTTTTATGCTTTTTCAAAAGATTTAGTAGATAATAAAATAGAAATATTAAATATTAATAAAGAAAATTTACAAAAAATAAATAAAATTTTCCATGATAATAATTTGATAGAAATGGAAATTTCTGTTGGTAATGTTGAAAACACTTTAACTAATATAGAAAATGATATAAATAATATCCTATCTAATGAAATTAATAATAATAGTGATTTTATAAATAATTTAATCATAAGATTAGAAAACATCTTAACAGAAGAAGAATTTGAAGAAATTAATGAAATATATAAACAAATAAAATTATCAAGTAAAAATGAAACAATGTTAAAAATGGTAAAAAAAGCATTAATGTTTCAATTAGGTATAATAATTAAAAATGAAAAATATAAAAAAGAAATAATAGAAGAAATATTAGAACAAAAAGTATCACTTAAAAGTATAAATAATTCTAAAAGTAAAATATTTAAAAAGATTTCAATAGAAAAAGAAATTGAAAAAATAAAATTATTTTTATTAAAAAAAGAAATGTTAAATGTAAGTGAAGATTTAATATTTGAAAATATTGAAAATATATTAATTTTATTAGAAACAGATGATGAATTTATCAAAATAATAAATGATAATAAATATATAACAAAAGATTTTATTGATAAAGTAAAAAATAGTAAAAAAAGATTAGAAAAATCTAATAAAATAAAAATTAGAAAAATATTATCAAAACAAGGTGAAAATAGTATAAATGTAGAAAACATAATAGAATTATTAAAACTACATAATAAAGAACAAAAAAGATTTATAACAAAAGAATATGTTATGAATATTATAAACAAAAATTATAATGGTGATTTAATATATGCTTATAACGATATATTAAATAAATATACATATTCATATTATAAAAGACAAAATAAAACAAGAACAAATAATAATTCTATAAAAGATAAAAGTTCAAAAGTAATAATAGAAAACTTAGATAAAAAGAATGTATTAATAGTGGATAATGATAATGATGGTTCTTCTGCATTTGCAATAGGTAATTTATATAAAAATACATTTAATGATAATAACTTAACAATAGAATATAGTAAAGATACAATAGATGTTAGGGGATGTAATTATAATCATATTAAAGAATTGATAGAAAATAAAAAATTAGATAAAGATGGTGTTGTTATAACTGCTGACAATGGTTCTAATAATATAGAAGAATATAAAAAAATATTTAAAGAATTTCCAAATTTAAAAATGATAATAACAGACCATCATGAAGTTGAAGAAAAAAGTTTTGAATTTTATAAAAATAATCCTAATATAGAATTAATAAATGGTGCTTATCATGTAAATGAAGATTATAGTAAAATAAAAGAATTAAAATATAACATATCAGGTGCTACAACATTGATGGATTTGTTTCTTAATTTACAAGAACAAAAAATATATCCTTATGAAATAAATGAAGAACAATTAAATAAGTTTAAAAAAGAAATGAAAAATATTTCAGATATGGCTAATTTAATGGATATGGTAGCAGTAGAATATACCGTTTTAGATGAAAGTCAATCAAAAGATATAAATAATATATCGAATCAATTAAATTCTATTCCAAATATTAAAAAATATGTAGAAAATTTTAGTGTTAATGAAAAAATAAATAATTATATACTTAATTTTAATTTTTTAATAGAATTTATAGATAAAGATAATAAAATAGAAGAATTAGAAAATTTAAAATCAAAATATTCTAATAATGATGTAAATTTTTTCTTAAAAAATATTAATAGATTAAGACCATTAGTTATTGAATATTACAATAAAATAAATAAAAACTATAAAGAACATAGAATATTAGATTTAATGAAAATGATATTGAAAGAAACAAAAGAAGTAGAAAAAGAATTAATAACTGAATTTAAAAATAATAATAATTTTAATCATTTTGTAAAAGATACTATACATTTTCAAGTGTTTGATGATAAAATGTCAAATAAGTTTTACAAAAAAGTAAATATACCACAGAATAAAGAATTTACAGTAGCAGGTTTTGTAAAAAATAATACTTATTATGGTTCTTTAAGAAGTGTTAAAGGTTATTCGAAATATATAACAAAAGAAATGGTAAATAAATATCAAATAAAAATCCAAGGTCATCAAAATGCTGCTGGATTTAGAATGGAAAACTATTCTGAAGAAAAAATAAATAAATTTTTAGAAGAATTAGAAAATTCTATAAAGGTTGTTTTAAAAGAAGAAGAAGAAATAAGTTCAGAAGTGAAAAACATATATTCTATAAACGAACTTAAAAGCCATTCTATAATGATGGATAAATTAGAAACTAATAGTAATATAAAAAATCATAAAGAATACTTATATATAAGTAAAAATGATATAAAAAATATAGCAATAACTTCTTCTGTTGAAGAAAACTATATTGAAAATATTAATAAATTTACAGAAGATAAAGATTATTATAAAATGACAATAGATTTTTATGGAACTTCTATAATAATTAAGAAAAGTGATGTTGAAGAATTAAATAAAAGTGATGAAAATACATTTATTAAACTATCTTATTTAGGTAATAAAGGTTTTATGTCAAATGGTGTAGAAAAAATAAATATAGAAACACAGAATGTTAATTTACCAGAAAACTTTGATATAAAAAGAAAAGAAGTTATAACGAAAAATAAACATTATGAAGAATATAGTAAAAACCATAATAAAGAAAATAATTTTACAAAAAAAGTTTCAGTAGAAGAATTTTATAATGTATTAGGTAAAATAGGTGTATCAAAAGAACAATCAAAAGAATTGTTAGAAGATTATAAAAAAGTTCTATTATCACAAAATATAGAAAGATATGTTGTTATGGATATAGAAGGAACAGGTTTTGGTAAATATACTGGTATGACTAATTATGGTGCTTATAATTTTGAATTAAATAAGAATAACGAATTAGAAATTTCTTTTACTTCTGTTGTTTTTAAAGATTATGAAACTTCTGCTGCAATACAACAATTAACACATATGGATAATAATTTTATAAATAAAAATGGTATAACATTAAAAGAAGGTGATGAAATATTGTATAATCTTTATAAAGATAAAAAAACATTGTTCCAAGCACACAATATTGCTTATGATTTTAATGGAATAAATGCTAATACAGAAAAATTTGGTAAATTATTACAAGAAAGTAGATTGATAGATAGTGATAGTTATGTGATGTCTGATAGAATAGTAAATGATAATAATAATAATGTTGTTGAAATAGTTTTAAATGAAAATGGTAAAGAAACAAGATTAGGTCAATTTTTTAATTCTGAATTTGGAAAAGGAAATAATTTTTCAAAATTTTTAAAAGAAGGTAAAAGTGGAACATCTTATAAAAATGTAAAAGAAAATATTATTATAAAAATAGAAACAGTAGAAGGTGTTAAAAAAGTATCAGTTATAAGTGATGGTTTTGTTACTAAAAGATATAACTTTAAAGAATTTAAATCAATAGTAAGAAAAAAATATAAAAAAGCAGTTACAAAACATAGTGTTCAACAATTAGTGTCACAAATAGCAGTTGATAAAGTAAGAAATAAAAAAATAATGGAAATCATTAAAGAAGAAAATGAAGAAGGATTATATAAAAATTCTATTAAACTATTTAAAAAAGAATTAAAAGAAGCAGGGTTAGAAGATATTTATGATTTATTTTCAATTGAATTAAGTAAAAAAATAATGATAGAAAAAATATACAACAATTATGATTTATTACAAAATGGGAATGATAAACCTTTAACATTAAAACAAATTGAAAGAAAGTTAAATAGAAAAAAACAATCTAAAGAAGAAAAAGAATATTATGAAGATTTATTAAATAGAACAACAATTGCTTTTTCAGAAGTAGAAGAATTAGAAAGTAATATAGAAAAATTAAAAGAATTATTAGAAAAAAATCCAAACAATTATCTTTTAAGTGATAGTGTAAAACTTAAAAAAGTAATAGATAAATATATTAATTCAAAAAATAAAAATATAACTGAATTGGAAGTTTCAAAAGAAACATTAGTTGAATTAGATGTAGTTGAAGAATACAGTAAAATAATAAAAGAATTTGTTAATAATGGGGAATTTGATAATTTAAAAGAATTACATTATAATGTGAATTATAAAGATGCTGATGTTAGTATTGAAAGTGCTATTCAAATATTACATAAAGAAATAATAAAAGAAAGATATGGAAAAGATTTTAAAGAAGAAGGATATTTTGATAAAATTTATTTTCATCAAATAAAAACTGAAACTAAATTACTTAAAGCAAGTTTAAAAAATCTTAACCTTGATACTAATACTTTTACTGATAAACAAAAAAAAGATAAAAAAGGTATAGAATATAAAAAAGAATTAACTTATAGATTAAGTTCTGGTAAAAAAGGGTTATTAATTTCTAACAAAGAAATTGAAACAACAGGTGAAGAAAGTCAAAAAATACAAGAACTTATATTGTTATATGATAGAAATATAAGATTAATTAATGGTTTTATAAAACATAAAGAAAAAGAAGCAATTGAATTAGACAATATATCTGTTGAAGTTTTAAAAGATTTAAAAGAAAGAAAAGAAGTGTTAGAAAATGAAATAAATAAATATGGAAGATTTATGTTTGTAGAAAATACAGAAGATAAAATAGGTGATATAATTAAAAAACTTTACTTAAATAAAAAAATATCTAATAAAGATATAATAAATATAAATATTTTAGATAATGAAGAATATAAAACAAAAATAATTAATATACTTAATTTAGTTTTAGAAAGAATTGATAGTAAATCAGATACAAACAAGAAAAATATAGAATTAATAAATAATTTTATAAAAGGTATAAAAGAAGGTAAATATAAAGAAAATAGTATAGAATATGAAAGTGCATTTAGTAAATCAACATATAGTGATGAATTAATAAAATTTTTATCAGAAACAAATAAATTTAAAAATAAAAAAGGTATAGAAATAAATAATGGAAAAAGAAAGAAAAATACTAATAACTTATAATGGTGAATATTTTTTGGAATACATTGATGATAAAACACTTAATAACAATGTATTCTATTTTAATGATTATATTTTTGAATTATATACAACAAAGGTGTTTAAAAATTATATAAAAAATAATATTAAAAAAATTGCTATAAAATTTAATTATGATTTAACAGAAAATAGTTTAAGTATTTTACTGAATCAGGTATTGTTAGAATTAAGTGATATGGTGAAAATAGATAGTGATATTGATATTAAAAATTTAATTAAAAATAAAAAGACAAAAGAAGAATTAGAATATGATATTTTAAAACATACTGATAACAATATTAATAAAAAAGAATTAGTTAAAAAGGTTATAGGGAAAGAAAGTATTGTATATAAAATACTTTCAAAATAAACTTTATATGTTTATACAAATGTTTTCAAAATATAAAACATAATTATTAAATTTTTTACTTTTGTGATGTAAAGTAATTAATTCTTCTTCCATAAGTTTATATTCAACATCATTTAAAGTTGTTTCTATTTCTATTAATTCTTCATAAAGATTTATATATTCCATTATCATTTTGTTTATTTTATTTAAATCTGATATATCACATAAATTATTATTTAGTTCAAATTCATTTTCTATAACAAAATTTGAAATAGTATTGTGTATAAAATTCATTTTATTGATAATCTTATTAATATTTAATATATTTTCTTTCATTTTTAACCTTTTTATTGGTTATTATATATTTAATTGTTTTTTTAAATTAAAAGTATTTTATTATTGTATAATATATATAAAAAGTAAAAGGAAATAAAGATGGCTAAGAAAAAAAATAAAATAATAAAACAAAGGGATGGAAATATTGTTAAATCATTTCAAAAAGAATGTAATATGGTTGAAAAAACTATTAAAGATAAAAGTAAATATACAAGAAAAACAAAACATAAGAAGAAAGATTTTGAATATTAAATAATTAATTCTTTTGCTATTGAATTAGCAATTTTATCTAAATCTATTTTATAACTACCTTCTTCTATTTGTTTTTTTATAAGTTCGATTTTTGATATATTTTTAACTTTTTCATCTTTTAAAGTTGTATCTAAATCTTTTTTATAATTATCTTTGTTGTTTATTTTATAGTTAGTTTCAATATAATTGTTATAATTAGTATTTATCATAATTTACCCTTTTAGTTATATAAGATTATTATAATATCGGATATTTAAAAATTATATTAAATATATAATAAATCAAAATAATTAAAGGTTTATTAAGATGAAAGAAGAAAAATATTTAGTGTTTGGAAAATTTTATTCGAAAATAGAATACAATTTATTAGTAATTGTTTCTATATTGTTAGCTATTGTTTTTTCTTTAAGTATAATAACAAGTGCTTTATATATTCCAAAATCAGAAGTTAAAATATACCATAAAAAAGAAACTGGTAATCTTTTAAAAGATATATCTAATAATTTAAAAAATAAATAAACAAGAAGAAATTTTTATTTTAATTCTTCTTGTAAATCTTCTAATTCTTCGTTTGTTAAACTATCTAAAACTTCATTTAAACTATTAAAATTTTCACCTTCTAATTCTTTGTTATATTTTATGTCTTTAAGTAGTTGATACATTTTGTTTAAATCAGTAAAAGTTATATCTTTTCTTTTTAAATTTTTAATCAATAATTCATTTTCTTGACTAATAGGGAATGTAAGCATTAATCCACCTTTACTATAAGAAGATAATTGAATAGGTTCTTTTGTTGGACTTATATAAAAACTAAGTGTTCTTTCTGTTATTAAACTATCACCACCATTTTCTTCATCTAACATAGGATTAAGGTTATTTAATCTTATTTCGACCAAAGTTGTTTCTTCTGTATCACAAGTTTTTTCTAATTGAATAGTATTTCCATCTATTGTTTTATATTCATTGTTATTCGTTGATGCTTTTATACAATCATTATTAGAAACTATATTAACTTTGTTATTTAAATCATAATAATTTATATAATTAAATTTTTTATTTTCATTATCTTGTTGTATATATAATGATATATAAATATTAGTTTCAGGATTTAAGTTTAACGAATTTTCTTCTGTATTGTTATTTGAACTTAATTCTTTATCATCTAAATTATAATATCCTGTTAAATCTTTAATAGGATTATCACTTAATAAAATTATTTTGTTTATAGTAGTTTTATATCCATTTTTATCTATAACATTTATATTTATAGTATCTTCTTCTTCTGATACTTTTTTAACAGTTATTTTAAGTGAATTATTTTTTGTATCTTCTTCTGGGAATTCAATTTTTGTTATAATAGCAGAACCATAACTGTTTTTTATATAGTCTTTTAATGTTCTTTCATTTGCTTTACTATTTCTTTCACCTATTAATCCATACATTTCATATAAATCAATACTATCTATTTTAAATAAAAAAGTATCACTTGTATCTTTTTTAAGATATTCAACATAATTTGTATTATATTTAACGAATATATCTTGGTTTTTTAAACTTTCTAAGTTTGTTAATATTTCATCAATACAAACATTGTTATATTCTTTGTTGGTTTCTTCTTTTTCTTCATTGGTTTTATTAACAGTGTTTCCATCTTCGTCTATATATGTAGATAATAATAATGATTTAGCTGTTAAGGATTTACAAAATGGACTGTTTATTGAAATTTTGTTTATATTGTTTGATAATTTATCAAAAGGAAAATATTTATCTTTGTTTTTATTTGGTTTAATGTTAATTATATCTAAAACAGAATTGTAAGTTTCTTCTGTATTGTTAGATAAATTATCATATTGTGAAAATTGTGATAAATTTAAATTTAATTCTTGTGTATTATCATAAATAATATTATTTATATTATTAAAATTTTCTATACCTTTAAAATTATTATTTATATTGTCTTTAAATTTTAAAATTGTCAAATTAGGTATATAATTATAATCTTCTATATTTATAGTTTCAGTTTCTAAAACTTTTATATTGTTATTTTTGATTTTACTTAATTCTATTGAACTATTTCCTAATGATAAAACTTCTAAATTTGTAGAATAACTTATTCCTTTTTCTGCATTAACTGAATTGTTTATATTTATTAATTTTAACATTTTTAAATTAGATAAATCAGAAACTTCTTCTAAATCAACAAATTCATTTTCATTTACTTTATTATCTATTATTAATTCGACTAAATTACTATTGTTAAAAATATCATAATAAACTTCTTTGTCAGAAGGTTTTATTTCTAAATATTTTAAATTTTTAAGTTCAGTTAAATCTTTTGATTGTTCTTTGTTAATTTCATTATTTGTTTTTACCATTTTTACTTTTTCTATATTTTCATTTATAATAGTTTTATCTAAATTTAATTCATTGTCTTCTATTACTTCATTATTGTTTATATCAACCCATATTGTGCTTTCGTTATCTAAGCTTTTTATAAAATCATTTTCATATAAATCACAATATTGTTTTTTATCTTCAACTGTTAGTTTGTTTTTACATAAATCACTTTTATAAGATAATAAAGTTTTGTATTTTAAATTTTTATTAAAATAAATTTTATTTATATTTGTATTATCATTGAATATTGATAAATCATCTATATTTGAATTAGTTAAATCAACTTCTGAAATACTATTTGGTGTTTTTGTTATACCAACAACATTATTAACTTTAAAAACTTTTAAATTATTTAATTTTTCTAATTCGTTGTTATTTATTGTTTCTAAATCTATATATTCTATATTATTGTTTTCTGATACATTAGTTATTTCATTTGTTTGTATTTTTTTAAGATTTTCAATTTTATTTACATTCAATACTTCATCTGTATCATTTATAATTATAGTAGTAGTATTTTTCAAATCTTCTAAATCTTTTATTGATTTCGGATTATCTAACACTATCAAATTAAGTTTATCTATTTTTTTGAAAGATGATAAATCTGTTTCATTTGTTTTAATATGTAAATTAGTTAAATTGATTAAATTAGAAATATCTGTTAAATCTTTATTATAATTTATTTCCAATTCATATAAATTCATTAAATATTCAATATTTTCTATTGTTGAAACTTCCTTATTGATTCCATATATACCTTTAATTTTAAGTTTATTATCTAAAAGTTCGTTATAAGTATATTCAGAAGAAATTTCTTCGTTATCTTTTATGTCATTTTTGTTAAAATCTATCCAAGTCAAAATATTTAATCTATCTATTTCATTTAGATAAGGTATTTCATTTTCACAAATATTAGGGTTTTTATTTACAGCTTGACTTTGACAAAAAGATTTTGATAGTTCAGCTTTAAAAGTTATTTGTTTATTGTCAAAATCCATTTGTGGAATATATTTGTTTCCAAGAATTTCGAATGAATTAGTAAAATCATTTTCTTCTATATTTTTAATGTTTTCAAAATTATCAACATTGTTTAAAGTTAATGAATGTAAATTAGGTAATTTTGGTATTTCTGTTATTTTTGTGTTATTTGATATTTCTAAATATTTAACATTAGAAGGTATATTGTCAATTTCAGTTTCAATATTGTTTAAAGTTAGATATTCTAAATTTGATAATATTTCTAATCCTTCTGTTGTTTTATAATTATTTAATTCTTTGTTTTTATAATCTATAATCAAATATTTTATATTATTACTTAACCATTTAAAATTTTCTTCTGAACTTTTTAAAGAATTATCAATTATCAATATTTCTAAGTTTTCTAAATTATTTAAATTTAATAAAGTTTTATCATAAGTATTAAAATTGTAAAATTCTAAATCTTTTAATTTTGTCAAATCATCTAAACTGTTTAAATCAATAATACTGTTTTTTGTTTGTTCTATACCATTAAAAACTAAAGTATTCAAATTAGTTAAATCAGATAAATTACTATAATCTATTGTGTTTCCTTTTTCTGTATATATTATTTTTTCAATTTTATTTGTTAGTTCAGGAAAATTTTCACTATCTGTTGTTATTTCTAATTCTTTAAGGTTTATAACTTTTTGTGAATCTATTAAATCTTCTGTTTTAGCAGTTTCTTCTATTTTTATCTTTTTTATTTTGTCTATATTGTCTGACAATGTATAATAATCAGATTTGTCTTTTACTTCATTTTCTGTTATATTATCATCATTGTTTTCATCTATCCAAATATAATTACTATTTTTTGAAACAAAATTTAAAAAATTATTTATATTACAATATGGTTTTAAACTATCAATATTATTTAAATCAAAGTATTTATCATTTTTACAAAAATTATCTTTTAATTCTATTCTTCTTTTGATATTTTCTTTATCTATTTCAAAATTTTTAAAATTATTATTGTTTTTTAAAGGTGTTATATCAGATATATTGTTATTAGATAAATAAATTTCTTCTAAATTACTTTCATTAAGTTTTGATAAATCACTTATATTGTTTTGACTTAAATTGATATATTTTAAATTATTAGAATATATAGTTATATTATTTATAATATTGTTTTTTGCTGTTAGATATTCTAATTTATTATTATCAGAAACATTTAAAGTTTCTATAAAATTATTATCTAAATTTAATTTTTCAATATTACTATTGTTTAATTCTATATCAGGTATATTATTATTGTTTATAGTTAAATCTTTAATATTTGGAAATCTAAATAGTTCAGACAATTCAGAAGAAGTTAATTCTAAATTTTTATTAATAAATATTTTTTTAATATTTAATTTGTTTTCATAAATTTCTTTATTTGTAAAATTCCCATATTCATTAGTATCAATGATATTATTATGATTAAAATCTATCCATATATCTATATTGTTGTTTGCTAATTTATTTGATATGCTATCAGTGACATATGAAGTTATATAAGTGATAAAATTATTATCAGTTTCAGTGTATTTTGTTTTAGGTATTTCATTACAATTATCTAATATTTCTTCTTCAATACAATATTCTTCAATATCGTTATCTTTATCATATTTATAATGTTTTAAATCAAATTCTAAATGTAATTCATGTTCTTTTTTTTCTTTTTTTGTATGTGGTTTATTTAAATCATATTCAAAATTATATTCTAATTTGTATCCATATTTGTGATGTTGTAATCCTTTGAAACAAAATTTTTGTTTATTTTTTATATATCTAAATATGTTTTGTTCTTTATTATCAAATTCAATATCTGTTATGTTTTCTACAATATCTTTAATAAAAATATTGTCTTCTACTTTTGTTTTTTTTTTTTCAAATGTATAAAAATCATAATATTCTTTGTTTTCTATATCAGGTTTTATTTCACATTCTGATATTTTATTGTCCTTTTCTATTTTTATATATTTGTGTTTATTTTCTATTGGGTTTAATGTAGTCAAAAATGCAAAACTATTAGTTGTTAATAAAAAAATAGTCGATAAACTTAAAATTATTTTATTTTTTATCATAATTTATTCCTTTTATATACTTATAAAAATAAAGTATATACTTTAAAAGTATTATATATTTAAAGTTCTTTTGTTATTTTTTTTAAATTAAATTAAAGTTATTTTGATTTATGTCCGATATATATAAAAGTTAGGAACAAGGAAGTTCTATAACTATAAAAATAAAAATAACATATAAAGGATTTAAAATGTTTAGTATTTCACAAGCAAACGCAGTATTTGGTATAAACAATGCAAATAGTCAAATGGATAAATTAAATGAACGATTACAAACAGGTAAAAGAATAAATAGGGCAGCAGATGATGCTTCTGGTATGGCAATAGCTAATCAACTTAAAAATCAAGCAAGTGGTTTAGGTCAAGCAATTAGAAATTCAAATGATGCTGTTAGTTTAATGAATATAGGTGATGGTGCATTAGAAGAATATTCAAATATCTTAACACAAATTAGGGATAAAGCAAATCAAGCAGTATCTGATTCAAATAGTTCCGATTCAAGGGATGCATTAAAAGCAGATATAGACGCATTAGTTGCTTCTGCTGAAAAAATTGCAACACAAACACAATTTAATGGTATAAATTTATTAGATGGAACATTTACAGATAAAAAATTTCAAACAGGTGCTTATGCTGGACAAACAACTTCTGTTACTATTAATAGTGTAAAAACTGCTGATTTAGGTATAGATGCATTAGATGTTAGTGATAGCACAAAGGCTGAAACTTCTTTAACATCAATAGATGCAGCTATAAAAAGTTTAGATAAAATTAGAAGTGGAATAGGTTCTACAACACAAGGTTTAGAATCAAGAATTAGAAATATGGAAACAACAAAAGTAAATGTTTTAGCAGCAGAATCACAAATTAGGGATGTAGATGAAGCACAAGCAAAAGCAGATTTAGACCAATGGAATGTTAGAAGTCAAGCTTCTTTATATGCTTTTAATATGGCTTCACAACAACAACAAAATATATTAAGTTTATTTAGATAATTCTTTTAAAATCATAATAAATTAATTTTTATTATGATTTTATTACAAATAAAAAAAATAACATAAGGTAAATAAAATGTATAATGAAAACATAAATAACGAACAACTTTTAAATATAATTTATATAAAAACAGAACAAAAATTAAAAGAAATTTTAGAACTTAAAAAAACTAAATCATATCTAAATGAAACAAAAATAGCAAAAATAAAAGAAAATTTATTAACTGTTTTTGATATATTATCCTATGAAACAAATGATGAAAATTTAAAAAATATTTTAGATAATTTAAAATATTTGATAATATCTAATTCAAACAAAGATAAAGAAACAGCTATAAATTTTTGTAAAAATATTAGAACTTAAAGGATTATAAAATGGAATTAAATAATAATATTGGATTAAATAACAATATAAAATTAGAACAAATTCCTAATGTAGAAAAAACTTTAAAAGATAATAATAGAAACAAAAATTCAAATATTATTGAAAAAGATATAAAAAAAGAAATTAAATTTGATATAATGAATCCAAAAAACAATATGGAATATGTTATTGATAAAGATACAAACATTGTTTATACTTCTATAAAAGATAAAGATAGTGGTAAAGAAATAAGAACTATTCCTTCAAAATTATTTATCGAATTATCAAAAGAAATAATAGAAGAACAAGAAAGAAAGTCTTCTACTTTTTTAAATATTAAAATATAGTTATTTTTAAAAAATTAAAATAATAAGGTTTTTTAATTATATTATCTTGTTTTGCTGTCTTTTTCTATATCTATATTTTCAACTTTTTCTTTTACTTTACTAACAAGTTCTTTTCCTTTGTTAGTGTCTATTAAAATTACACCATTATTGTATTTTATTACACCATAAAAGAAACAAACACCTACAATTAATATTATTAATTTAATCATTTTTAAAACCTTTTTGTTTTAATTATACTATAAAATAAAAATAAATTTTAAATTTTTAACTTAAAGTATATAATATATGTATTATATAAATAATAAAAAGGTTTTAAAATGTTAAAAAAGGTAAAAAAGAAATTATTGTATCTATATAATAATTATAGCAAAATTCAAAAATTAATTTTTTTGTATTCTATTTCAATTATTATTGGTTTTGGTTTGATTATATATGTTTCTATAAATAAACAGCAACAACTATCAGAAGAAGAACAATCTAAATTAGTTAAAGAAAGTATATTAAAAATAAAAGATAATTATTCTAAAACATATTCAAAAAATATAGAATACAAAGATAGTTTAAATCAGATACTTATAAATCAAGATAAAATAAAATATATAAATTTTGTAAAAAATAATTCAGGTTCAGTTAATGTATTTGGTGAATTTAATAATGGTGAAAAAATACTTATAAATAAAGTTCCTTATTTTTCAATTTTAAGTATTGAAAATAGATTGAATCCTAAAGTAAAATATTTTTGGTTAGAACAAGAACAAAAAGTTTCTTCAATTGTTTTAGATATGTTTATGAAAGTTTTACCTACTTTTTTAATTTTAGGAATAATAATTTATCTTTTATATAAACAAGGATTAATAGGTAATTCAAAAGATAAATATGAAGTTATAAAGCCTAATCAAATTAAAGGTGATATAAATGATTTAATAGGTTATAAAGAAATTAAATTAGAATTTTTACAAATAAAAGAACTTTTTGAAAATAAAAAACAATATTTAGAATATGGAATTGACAAACCTATGAATATAATAATGTCAGGACCAGCAGGAACAGGTAAAACAAAAATAGCAGGTTATTTATCAAAAGAATTAGAAATACCTATCATATATGCATCTGCTGCTAATTTAGAAACAGGTTTTGTAAATGGTGGTGTCAAAACATTAGAAAATATTTATAAAACTGCTAACAAATTTGAAAGGGTTATTATATTTTTAGATGAAGCACAAGGTTTGTTAATGAAGCGTGGTAAAACAAATGGAAAGTTTGATGATGACACACAAAACAATTTCTTAAAATTATTAGATGGTTTATCTAACAAAAAAAGTTCAGAAATAATTTGGATTTTATCTTCTAACTTTGATGAAACAGTTATGGAATTAGATGAAGCAATGTCAAGAAGATTTCCTTTAAAATTACATTTTAGATTACCAAACAAAGAAGAAAGAAAAAAAATTTTTAAATTATATTTATCAAAGATAGATAACAAAAAAATATCAAATGATATAGATTTCGAAGAATTAAGTGAAATGACAACTAATTTATCACCAGCTATTATTGAAACGATAGTTCAAAAATCTTCTATGATTTCAATAAGAAATAATTCAAAAATAAATATGAAAAATTTACAAAAAGCAATTGAACTTTCAACTATTGGGAATACATTAAAAGAAAATAAAGAAAAAAATATAGATAGTATTGCTATACATGAATTAGGTCATTTCTTTTGTCAATATCAAATATTGTATGAAAAATATAAAAATGATTATACAATTGAAGATAAATTACTTAATAAAATTAAATCAGAAATATCTGTTATAAAAATATCTGTTGAAACTATTAACAAAATGAATATGAAAGCATTGGGATATGTTTTAAATAAAGAAAATGAAGAACAATTAAAAAGTATAAAAGAATATGAAGAAGAAATAATAAGTTTATATGGTGGTGTAGCAAGTGAAGAAGTTTTTAAAGGTAAAAAAAATATAACAACAGGTTGTTTTAATGATATTGAAAAGGTTTCTAAAATTTTAAAACATTTATATTTTGATATTAATATTTATAATAAAAATAAAATAAATTCAAATATTGTAAAAGATATAAATAAAAAAGAATTAGAAAATGAAATAAACAAAAAAGCAGAAGAACTTTACAATGTGTCTTTGAAATATATAAATTTAAATAAAAACAAAATAGAAAGAATAAAAAAAATACTTATAAAAGAATATGTTATTACGAAAGATGAAATATTTGAATTAATTAAATTAAAAGAAAAATAATTATTGTATAATATATTTAATATTAAATATAAAAAGGTTTTTTAAATGTTCTTACTAAGTATTATAACTATATTAACAACTATTCTTTCTATTGTTTCAGTGTTTCCACAATTTATAAAAAGTTATAAAGAAAATAATTATAAAGTTTTTTCTTTTTCTTATATTTTTCAAACACAAATGATGTTTTTCCTTTGGTTAGTTTATGCATATAAAACAGACCTTAAATTGTTGTTCTTTCAAATGATAGGGTTATTTGTTTCTTATGTCATATATATGTTGTTAAAACTTAATTCTGAAAATATTAAAAATAAATTTTTATATATTTTAATAAGTTTATCAATGTTTTTAACATTTTTATTAGATTTAAAGACAATATCTATTATAGCTGTTTTATTTTCTATTTCAGGTGCTTTAACATTATTATATTCAACAATAAAAAATAATACATATAAGTATATTTCATTATCTTTTATTTCAATATTATCTTTAAATACTTTTTTGTATTCTATATATGGGTTTATTACAAATGATAATACTGTAATGTTTAACAATATTATTGCTTTTGTTATTTTTTCTTCATTAATGTTTCTTGTTATATATAATAATAATATAAAACAAAAGGTTTTAATATGAAAAGTATAATAAAATATTTATTAATAAGTTTGGTTTTATTAAGTTTCAGTGGTTGTGTTGTTCCAGTTGTCGTTGAAACTACACCGACTTATGAAAGAACAATATTAGTAGAAGAAAAACCTGTTGTATTTGTTAAACATCCTGTTATTATAAAATCTTACAAAAGAAGATATTATAACACAGATTATTATTACCATAAAAGGTATAAACCAAAGTATTATAAAAAAAGATATTATAAAAGAAGATATTATGAATATAGATAAAGATATATTAGAAAATTTTTTAATAATTTCAGTAATCATAACAACTATTAATTTGATTGGTATATTCTTATATTTAAGAATAATTTTAATAAAAGCTTTTCCAGTGTATAATAAAGAAATAAAAAGATTAAAATACAAAAACAATATAACTAAAACAGAAAAAATGTTATTTGATAAATTAATAAAAGAAAAGAAAAATTATTTATCTTATATATTTTTTAATTTATTTATATTGTCTTTATTTCCTTTAACAAATATACTTATTTCTATTGAAATCTATTATGTGTTGTTTGTTTGGAAAAGAAATTATAATTCTAAAATTTTATCAATATAAAAAGTTTAATTAAAAGTATTTTTTTTATATTATAATTATAATATAAATAAAAAAGGAATTATATATGTTAGAAATATACGAAGAAATAAAAAAATTAGAAACTTTAAGTGATGAAATAACAGAATATTTTGATTATAAACACAATCAAAATAAGAAAAGAATGTTAGACACTATAAGAAACAATATTGAAAAAGTTATTAAAAATATTAAACCAGAAGAATTTATAAAAGAAGATTCTTATTTAAAAGGTAGATTAATTGATTATAGAATGGAAATAGAATGTGATATAGATGGAATAATGTATCTTTCAAATGAAGAACTTGATAAAAAAAGGGCAAAATATTGGGAAGAAGAAATTAGAAATTATAAAATTTAATTTTAATGTTTCACATGTAGTCTTACCATCATTTTGTTATGAATATTTGGTATTTTTTTTTTATTTTTGTCAAATATTCATAATTTTTTTACTTTTTATTGATATTTTCACTAAACGAAACATACTTTATCAATAATTTTCATATAAATGAATTAATTATACTTTAAAAAACTTCAAATCAATGCATTTTAAATTACAAATAAATATCAAACAAAATAAAAGTGTTTTACATGTAGTCTAACCTTCATTTTGTTATGAAAATAAGGTGATTTATTTTTTTTAATAATTTAATATTTTTTTAAATTTTTCTTAGTTAAAATAGGTAATTGTTTTTAAATATAATATTTATATTAATATATAGGAATAAAAAAATGAAATTAACTAATTTTAAAGAAACATATGTAAAATTATTTAATAAAGAAACATTGTTAGATAAAAAAAGAATAAATATACATTGTAATAATAAAGAAGGGCATCTTTTAGGTGTTGATAAAACACCTTCATTACAAATTTCAGATAATGGTGTTTATTGTTATGTTTGTGGTGAAAAACATTCTAATCCAGTAGAAATGATACAAAAACTTAAAGGTGTTTCTGAAGAAGAAAGTATCTTAATTTATCAAAAATTAAATAATATAAGTGTTTCTAAGTCTAAATTGTATAAAATGTTAGAACAAAGTTTTACTTTTAAAAGTAAAGTATCTTATGATAAATATAAAGAAAAAATTAAAATATCAACTGATTTTATCAATTACATTTCAAATTGTAAAGAATGTATAGAAGAAGCAATAAAATATTATAACAGTAGGGGTATTAGTAGTAATATAACAAAAGATAGAATGTTATTTGTATTAAAAAAAGAAAAACAACATGAAATAATAATGGGTTTTATAAAAGAAAAATTTGAAAATATAAAAGAAGGTATTGAATATTTAATAGAAAATAATTTTATAATGAAAGATTATGATTATGAAAACAAATTTACAATAACTGGAAATAATAGTTTAGTTATGCCTTTTTTTGATTTTATGAAAAACGAAGTAAAATCTATACAATTTAGAAGTATTGATAAAGAAACACCTAAATCAAAAAGATTTAAAGGTTATAACAATATTAGTGTTTATAACGAAGATTTGTTAAAAAAACAAACAATATTTATCACAGAAGGTGGAAGTGATGCTAATTCTATTTTAGATTATTTTTCTAATAATGAAATATTTAGTAATAATATAGGTGTTATTTCAATACCTGGTGCTTCAAATAAAATACCTTTAAATTCATTAAAATATTTTATAGGTAAAAACATATATATAGTTGGTGATAATGATAATGCTGGTAAAATGTTTAAAGAAAGAATAAAACAAGAATTATCAAATGTTTCAGATAATATAGAAGAAATTTTTATTCCAAAACCTTTTAAAGATTTTAATGAAATGTATTCTTTTAAAGGGTATATAAAAGATGACAAATTGATAAAAGAAAAGAAAGAAATAGAAAAAGAATATAAAGAAGAATTAAAACAACTTTCTAAAAATAAATTTTTAAGTTCTAACAAAAGTTTAAATAATTTAATTTCTTTGGAAGATTTTATATCAAAAAAAGAATATTATGTGAAAGAAGAAATAAACGATATAGAAAAATATTTTATAAACATAAAAGAAGAAATTAATAAAGAAAAAAGTAAATTTAATATATTTGAAAATTGTAAATTAACAAAAAAATATCAATTTAATAAATCAAAAAGAAAAATATTAAAAAATTATACAAAACCAGAAGATATGATATATATGAATTTAAAAACTTCACATAACAATTATCATTATTTAACAGATATGAAAGAAGGTAATGTTGATGATTTAATATCTTTATTAAAAGAACAAGATATAAAACAAATTACATTAGGTGATAAATTTTCTTCTAATTATATTGAAGATGTTAATAAAATAGAAAAAGCAGGTATAAAATGTTTTATTCAATATGATTTTATGTTTTCAGGTAAGGAATGTTTTATATTATTTGATAATATAGAAGATTTAGAAAGAAATGCTGAAATATTATCAGAAAAATTAGATGATAAAAATATAAAAGAAATAGGTATTGAAACTTTGAAACTATTAAAAGGTGATATAAGTGTTGTTTTTGATGAAAGTTTAAATAGTGTATTTTTTTACGATTTTCTTCCTAATATAAAAAATAAATTTTTAGGTATTAGTCCTTATAAAACATATAATCATAATAATAAGATAGAAAGGAAAAACATAAATTATAATAAGATGAATTTACCTGTTATTTTAATACAAAACAATGATTATATAAATAGAAAAGATATTTTAGATACTATGTATAAAATAAAGAATAAAGATAGTTATAATAAAAACAGAAGAAAAATTTTAACTGTTGAAGAATTAGAAAAAGTATTCCCTTTTGAATATAACAAAGAATTGTATTATAATACAGAAAAACTTAAAGAAAAATTGTTATACAATCATAAAAAAATAAACGAAGAAACCAAAAGATTAAATATTCCATATAAAAAGAAAGAAAATAAAGAACTTTTTAATATAGTAAAAAACAAATTAGATGGATTATTAACTTCTATAAAAGATGAAAATATAAAAGATAAATATATTAAAAGGTTCAATAAAGAAATAAGTGTTATAAATAATATTAAAGATTTTGATAAATATTTATTAATTTTAAAAGAAGGTATAAACTTTTTAGAAAAGGAAGGATATTATAAATCATATGGTAGGGGTTCTGCTGTTGGTTCTTTAATTGTTTATTTGTTAGGTATAACTAATATTGACCCTGTTGAAAATAATTTATTATTTGAAAGGTTTGTTAATTTAGATAGAAATGATTATCCTGATGTAGATATTGATTTATCTGATAAAGCAAAAGAAGAATTAATAAGTTTCTATGATAAAAAATATGGAACAGCATATTTACAAGTTGAAAATAAATTTGGTGTATTAGAAATACTTAAAAGTATTTTAATTGAATACAATATAAAAGACATAGATTATGAAGAAATAAAATACAGTTATGATAAAACATACACATTTGAAGAAAATACAAAAAATATTAAAGAACTTTTTAAATTAAAGGAAAAATATAACAAAGAATATGAATTATTAAAAAAGATTTCAGGAACAACGAAATCTTATAGTAATCATCCTTCTGGTGTTATAATAGGGGAAATAAAAGAAGTACCTTTTAAAATAAAACAAAATGATAAAAAGAAAATAGTTATGTTAAATAAAAATAATACTGAAAAAAAAGGGATGATAAAATATGATTTTTTATCTTCAAATTTTATGAATAAAGTAGAATTTATTAAAAATTATACTGATTTAAATTATGGTGAAGAAATTAAAATTTTTAACTTTACTTCTAATATAGGTATTTTTCAATTAGGAAGTGAATATGCTTCTAATATATTATCAAATTATGATATAAAAGATGAAAAAGATATTCAAATAATTAATGCTTTGATAAGAACTTCAAGAAATGTTGATAATTTTATTTTACAAAAGAAAAAAGAAGAATATTTAAATGATTATGAAAATTTTAAAAATAAAGAAATGGATAATCTTAATTATAGTAAAAAAGTAATAGGGTATGTTAAATCATTGTTAAAAGAAGAAATATTATCTAAACTAATAGGAAAAACAACAATATTAGCAAAAGATGAATTATCTTATAAAAATATTAAAAATCATATAAATAATTCAAAGTTAATAACTTATGAAAATAAAAAAAATATTTTAAATATAATTAAAATTTTCTTTAATGAAATAGAAATAAATAATAATGGTGAATATATTGTTGATAAAAATAAATATTTTAAAATGATAAAACAAATAGAAGGTGATAAGTATATAAAATTTAAAAATGAAACAGAATTAAAAAAGTTTTATAATAGATTGATAAAAGAAGATAAAGAAAAAATCAAAACAGAAGAAGATTATAGGAAAGAAAAAATATATAAAGAAATAACAAAAGACACTTATGGTGAAGTTTTATATCAAGAACAAACTATGAATATTTTTAATAAAATAGGTGGTTTTTCTTTAAAAGAAACAGATAGTATAAGGAAATTACTTACAAAAACAGATGAAGAAAATCATGTAAAAATCAATAATTTAAAAGAAAAATTTGTTAATAATTCAAAAATAGGTAAAAGAAAAGCAGAAAAATTATTTAATGATATTTTAAGTGTTAATAAATTTACATTTAATAAAAGTCATAATATAGCTTATTCAAAAAATATATTATATCATATAAAGATTAAAGAAAAAGAACCAGAATTATTTTATTTAACTGAATTAAAATTTGGAAATGATACTGTTTTAAAAGAACTTAAAGAAAAAGAAAAGAATAAAGAAATAAATATTTATAAATTTTTAAAAGATAAAAACAAAACTGATAAAAATTATGTTGATATTAAATTTATAAAAGATTTTAAAAAGGTTGTGTTAAAATTAACAAATGAAGGTATTTTAGAATTTGATTTAGTATTAGAAAGTTTTCCAGAAATGTTTTATATTTTTAAAGATGAAATAGAAGAATTTAATAAAAATAGTGTAAATTATGATAAAAAATTAAATGAATACAATTATATCCATAATAAAATACTTAAAAATGTTGATTTTTTTGTTAAAATGGGTGCTAAAAATAAAATTTCAAATTATATTGTAAAAATTAAAAAATATTTATTAAAAAACAACTTACCTTTTGATAGAAATTTAATATTGTATCATTTACAAGAAAAACATAATATGTTTGTTAATAAAAGTAAATCTAATAATCAATCAAAATAAAATAAATTATTAGATTTATATTTTATAAATTATTTTTGTTTTTGTTTTAATCTATATAAAACATTGGAAATTTCTTTTTCAGCTGAAAATAATTTTTCTTCTAATGATTTAATAGTATAACCTTTTGGTATATCTGATTCTTTTAATGTTTTTATTTTTTGTGTTAATTCTTTTATTTTTTTAAGTTGTTTTTCTAATTTTGAAATTTTGTTTCTAATATCTAATTGTTCTTTTTCACTTTGTTTTGTTTCTTTTGATAATGCAATATTGTTATTTGCTTCTTTTGCTTGTAGTTCTGTTAAAGTTATAATTGATATAACTAATAGTAATAATAATTGTTTCATTTTTTTCCTTTTTGTTATTTTTGTTAATGTTTTTTATTATATTAAATAAAATTTTGAATTTTTTTACAAATTTTTAATTTTTTTAACATTATATATCTTATAATATAAATGTAAAATAAAAAAAGGAAAAAAAATGAAAAATGTTAAACTTATTAAATCTATTTCTACTATATTGTTATTCAGTTCTTTTACTGTTTTGTCTGCTGATATTGTTTCAGATAAACTTGTGAATGGGAATACAAAAATATGGATAGATTTGAATAATAATGGTGTAGAAAACAATGGTGAAGTAAAAACGAATTGGGTTTCTTCTAAAATAGAAGATAATAAAGGTTTGGTTAAATCTGTTTATTTAGTAAATAATATAGGGTTTACTGCAAATGATTTGAATTATTTAAATGATAATTATCAAAATATAGAACAACTTACAATCAATAATAATGTATTAAATGATAAAATAGTTGATATTTCTAATTTATCAAAATTAAAATTTTTAACAATAAATAATTCAAAATTAAAAAATATAAATTTAAAAAACAATAGTAATATAATTAAAATTAATTTAAATGATAACTTATTGAAATCTTTTGATTTTTCAGGTGATGTAAATTTATCAGAATTATATTTAAAAAACAACTATCTTTCTGAAATTTCAACTATTTCAGATTCAAGTAAATTACAATTATTAGATTTAAGTGGAAGTAATAATAATATAGTAAGTATAACTTCTATTTCAAATATGCCTGATTTATCAATATTAAATTTAGATGTTACTGATATTCAAAAAACAGATACTTCTGATGGTAGGGCATTAGCAGGAAGTAATTTTTGTTTAAATTCTTCTATTGCTACTGATTATAAAGATAATAAAGAATATAAAGAATACCTTCAAATTTGTGATGATGAAAATTCTTTTCTTTATGCTTTAGCTGATGATTATACAACTTATAGTGTTTGGGTTGATTTAGATGAAGATGATATAATTGATGATGGTGAAGAAGAAAAAAGTTGGGATGTTAATACATTGGTTGATAATACTGATAAAATTAAATCAATTAAAAACATTGAATTTTTAACAACAAAAATAGTTGTTGATACAAAAAAACAAAATTATTACAATTATTATTATTATAGTCGAAATGGAACACCTTCATTAAATGAAAGTAATTTAAACATTAAAAATGAATTAAGTAATTTAAATTATTTAGGTGTTGAAGAATTTGAAACTAATTTCTTTAAATCTAAAAATTTTAATAATTTATTAAATAAAACACCAAATTTAGAAAATTTATTATTAGTTAATTTTGAATTAGATAATTATCAGAATTATGATTTTTTTGATTTTAAAAATATTTCCAATATTGGAAATTTACATAAATTAAAAAATATTTTATTTGGGTTTAAAGTTGATAGAAAAAATATTCGTTTAGATTATTTAAAAGATTTAAATTTAAAAACTTTTATAGATATATCAATTTATTATAATGTAAAAAAACCTGATAACTTTATGGTCAATTTTCTTCCTAAAAGTTTAGAAATTATACATTTTGAAAATAATTATGGTGAAGATTTTACAAAATTTAAAAATTTAAAATCATTTTCAACAGTTAATAATATCATCAATAAACATAATAGATTTAATGAAGGTTTATATGATTTTACAATACTTAAACAATATGGTGAAAATTATATAGAAAATATAAATAAAACAAATATAGGGAAAAATTTTATTTTTACACCAAATAACAAAATGATAAAAGGAAGTTTTTATATAGCAAAATAAATAAAAAAATCAATATAAATTAATTTTTTATTGATTTTTTCAGGTTTTTTACCTGAATTATATTCTATAATATATGTATAGAAACTTCACAAGGAATAAAAGATGGCTAAAATAAAAAAAACAATTAAAACATTATTATTATTTTTAATGGTTAGTTCTTTTACAAATATATATGCAGATGTAATTTCTGATAAATTTGTAAATGGGACACCAGACATATGGATTGATTTAAATAATGATAATGTTGAAGATACAGATGAAATAAAAACAGATTGGACTTCAAGTGAAATAGAAGATAATAAGGATTTAGTAAAATCTATATATTTAACAGATAATGTTGATTTTTCAGCAAATGATTTGAATTATTTAAATGATAATTATCAAAATATAGAACAACTTACAATAAATAATAATATTTTAAATGATGAAATAGTAGATATTTCTGATTTAACTAAATTAAAATATTTGACAATAAATAATTCAAGTTTAAAAAACATCATATTTAAAAATAATGATAATATAGTTAAAATAGATTTAAAAGATAATGTATTAGAATCTTTTGATTTTTCAGGTGATACTAATTTGTTAGAATTATATTTAAATAACAATTATTTATCTGAAATTTCAACTATTTCAGATTCAAGTAAATTACAATTATTAGATTTAAGTGGAAATAATAATAATATAGCAAGTATAACTTCTATTTCTAATATGTCTGATTTATCAACATTAAATTTAGATGTTACTGATATTCAGAAAACAGATACTTCTGATGGTAGGGCATTAGCAGGAAGTAATTTTTGTTTAAATTCTTCTATTGCTACTGATTATAAAGATAATAAAGAATATAAAGAATATCTTCAAATTTGTGATGACGAAAATTCTTTTCTTTATGCATTAGCAGATGATTATACAACTTATAGTGTTTGGGTTGATTTAGATGAAGATAATATAATTGATGATGGTGAAGAAAAAAAAAGTTGGGATGTTAATACATTAATTGATAATACTGATAAAATTAAATCAATTAAAAATTCAAGATTTTATATCAACAAAATGAATTTTAATTCTACAAGTAAAGAATCTTATAATTATTATGGTTGGTATAAATATAACAATGGAAGAAATTCTTTTGATAGATATTTTTTATATGATTTAAAAGTAGAAAATAACTTGGATAACTTAAAAGAATTAAATTTTTATGAAAAAGATACATCTTTTTTTGTTTCTAATAAATTTAATGATTTGTTGGGGAAATCACCTAACTTAAAAACTTTAATGTTAAATAATTATAATGCAAGTGGGTATTTTGATTTTAGTAAAATACCTAATATAAAAAATTTATCTTCTTTGGATAATTTGTTTTTAAATGTAAAAGAAGATTATAATGTTATAAATTTAGATTACTTAAAAGATTTAAATTTGAAAACATTTATAGATATATCTTATTATTATAATTTTTCTTCTGACAATAAAGATTATGTAATCAATTCTTTGCCAGATACTTTAGAAGTTTTGCATCTTTTTGAAAATTATGGAACAGATTATTCCAAATTTACAAATTTAAAATCTTTTACAACATATTATAATTATACAAATATAGGTGATATAATTTTTGGTTCTGATTTATATGAATTTTCAATAGATTATATAGAAGAAGGAATTTACAATATAGATTTAACACCTTTTAAAGATATGAATAATTTAGGCAAAACTTTTATATTCAATCCAACAGGTGAAGAAATACAAGGTGTTTTTTTTATTGATTATAAAATGGTTGATAATGTTGTTATAAAGAATGATATAGATAGTAATTTTGCAAAGACAGATGCTTTAAATTACAGTAAAAATCTTAATGAATACTTTTATTATAAATATGTTGAACCTGAAAATTTATTTACTTTTGCTGTTCAAACACCAGGTGTTGGGTATTATTTTTGGATAGATTATGATGATGATGATATAAAAGATGTAGATGAAGTTAAGTTAGCACAAGATTTTGGGTATAGTGAAATTTTAAACAATAAAGATAAAGTAAAAGAAATATATAATGATGGTGTTTATTATTACAAATATAATTCTTCTTCTGAAAACTTTTTAAAAATAAACTATCACAACAATTATAAAACTGGTATATCTTATTACAAAAATGTTACTTCAAATAATGGAAAATATGATAGTTCTTATTTAAACGGATTAGAACAATTCACTAATTTAGAAAGATTAGAAATGAATGAATATAAAGATATTTTTCAAGATGGTATTTTTAATGATGTTTTAAATAAATTAACAAATTTGAAAGAAATTGGTATTTATAATACTTCTGAAATATTTAATTTTGATAATATTTCTAATATTTCTAATTTAGACAAATTAGAAGGTTTAAATTTAAAAATCAAAAGCAATACTTCTGATTTACATTTAGAAAGAATTAAAGACTTACCTTTAAAAAGATTTAGTTCTTTTTATTATAATTTTATAAGTGGGGATACTTCAAGTTATTTGGTTGATAATTTACCAGATACAATTGAAGAATTATATTTGTATTATTTAGATTATGCAGATTTAAGTAAATTTTCTAATTTAAAAAATTTAACATTAACTTATGAAAATGTAAATTTTTCAGATATCAACATAAGTTCTGATTTATATAATTTATATATTGGAAGTTTTTATAATAATAATGAAAAAGAAAATTTAGATTTAAAAAATTCAATATTTAATAATATGACTAATTTAGGCAAAAATTATACTAATTTTAAAAATGAAACAGTTAGTGATACTAATTTTAAATTACCAACAGATTATTATCCTATTGAAACTAAAATATTAGCAGATAGTAATTTAGCTTTATCTGATGCATTACAATATAAAAAAGAAGAAGATGGTATTGGTTATTTTTATAATTATTCAATGCCTGATAACTTGTTTTTGTATGCAATAAGTGACACAAGATTTAATTATATAAAAGTATGGATAGATTATGATGATAGTGGGGATACAACAAATGTTGATGGTAAAGATGAAGTTAAATATTCAGATGAATTTGGGTATATTGAAATGTATAACAATATAGATAAAATTAAATCTATTTCATATTTTTATATTAGTAATAATAATTATATTAGTGATGTTTCTGAAAGTTATAATTCTTTTTATTTAAAGTTAAATAATTCATATGCTTTAAGTTATTATTTTGACAAATATTACAATATAGAATATTTAAAAGGTTTAGAAAAAATAACTAATTTAGAAACTTTAGGTGTAATTGATTCGAAAGGTGAAATTTTTTCAACTTCTGATTTTGCAGATAAAATTAAAAATTTAAATAAATTAAAAGAACTTTATATTGGTTCAGATTATAGTTATGAAAATAATTTTAATGTTTTTGATTTTGTAAAAGATTCAAACATTGAAATTTTAGGATTTTACAATTCTTCTTTTTATTTAAATGATGAAGATAAAGATATATTAGATAATGGAAAGCTTAAAACATTTTTAGTTAAGCAAAGTTCTGGTTCTACTGATAATAATTTATTTAAATATCTGCCTAAAACTGTTGAAAGTGTTTCTATTTATAATGATTACAATATCAAAGATTTTTCACACTTAACAAACTTAAAAGATTTAGTATTGTTAAATCTAACTAATGGTATAAAATTTATTGATTTAAATTTCGATAATGTTAATTTATACAATTTATACTTAGATGAAGGTGATGCAGTAGATATTAACAATGTAAAAAATATGGATAACTTAGGAAAAGAATATAATAACTTTAAAGGTGAAAATATCGTAGGTTCTTTTATTATTAAACAATATTATTATGATAAAGGTGGTAAAATATACAAAATAGACAATAATACAAAATTTGAATCTTCACCTTCTATTCAATTAAAAAAAGAAAAAAATATTGGATTGTATTATAAATATATAAAACCTGAAAATAATTTTATATATTATATTGTTTTTGTAGATGGTTCACATTATAAAATATGGGTAGATTATGATGATAGTGGGGACACAACAAATGTTGATGGTAAAGTCGAATACGGTTATCCTAAAAATTTTGGTTATGAAGAATTATTAAATAGTATTGATAAAATAAAAGGTGTTTATATGTTTATGCCTACCAAATCCGTAAATGATACTTCTGACACTTATAATAAACTTTATTATACTTATTTTAATTTAAGTGTAAATTATGGTGTTTTAAAAAATGGAAATTTACTTTCAAATTATGATGGCATCAAAGATTTTATTAATTTAGTTGATTTTTACATATCAGATAAATTTACAGAAGAAGTAAGTTTATATATTTTCAATCAATTAAAAGATTTACCATTGGAAAATTTAGGTTTTCATGTTAATAGTTCTGATTTCAGTCTTTCAGAAGATATAATTGATTTACAAAACTTGAAAAGTTTACATTTATTTTTTGATTCAAATAGTTATTATAAACATTATTATAAATTTTTAAATACACAATATTTAAAAAATATTAATCTAAAATCGTTTATATTAAATGGTTATAATGATTATATGTTAGAAGATTATACAATTATAGATGATTTACCAGATACATTAGAATATTTATCTTTATATGGGACAAAGGATTATGATTTTACAAAATTTAAAAACCTTAAATCTTTATATTTGAATTATTATTTAAATAATGATGTTAATCAAAAAATATTAGTAAATGATGGTTTATATAATTTTTATTTTTATTCTTATTCAAATACATATACAAAAGATGCTATAAATATGGAAATATTTAAAAATAATACTAATTTTGGTAAAGATTATACTAATTATATTGGTGAAACAGTTAAAGGACATTTCTATATATCTAAAGATAGTTTTACTAAACTTAAAGATACAAGTGATTTTTGTAGAAACGATGAAATGAAACTTAAATCAGATAATGGTTTAGAATATTATAAAAAATATTGTGGTTCAGGTTATTCAATGTCATTAGAAAGTATTAATAATTCTGATAATTTTGAACTAAACAGTAATAATGTTTCTTATTTTGAATTGTTAAATACAGGTGATACAGATACTATTAAATTAACAGCAGATGTTGATTTAAGTAGTTATTACAATATAACAGGTGATTTATATGATAGTGATAATATAACACCACAATTTACAGATTATATATATTCAACTTTATCAGCTGTAAGTTCAACAGATGGTATAAAAATAAATAGTATAAAATTTGATGATACAGATAGTGATAACAAAACATTGTTAATAGATATAGAAAGAACTGGTAATATGTATGATGTTTTATATTTTAAATTTTATGATAAAGATAGTGATAGTATTGTGTCTAATCCTATTACTATTGAATTTCAATCAACAACATATATAGAAAATGTTTTAGGATATGTTAATACGGATAGTTCGCCTGATGATGCTGAAATAACTTATCCTAATGGTTCGCCTTTTACATTAGGTGAAAATGAATCAACTTTTTATTTAAAATTATATGTAAAATATAATGGATTTGGTGAAATTCCATTTATAGACAATTATTTTGATTACTATAATGATAGAAATTTAATTACTTATTCTATAACTAATTCAGATGGTAGCAATAATAGTTGTTTAAATCCAGTTGTAGATGGTAATGGTAAAATGGTTTTACAAAATGATGTATTAATAGAATTTGATAAAAGTTGTGCTATACCAGAAGAAGTTAAAGTTGAAATTAAAATTAACAATATTAATTCAGGTGATGATGAAGAAAATGGTGGTAATAGTTTAACTGATGATAGAACTGTTGTGTTTTATGTTAAAGCTATTGAACCTACACCTTCAACTTCAATAACAACTGGAACAACAGATTTTGGTTCAGGATTAATTTTAACAATGCCATTAGATAAAGATAGTAAAACACTTATTAGAAAATTAAAAAAAGAAGGTGTAACTACTAACAATATTGATAAAATGATAACTGTTATAAAAGATTTACAAAGAACAAAAGAAGAAGAATTAAACAAAGAAATCAAATTAAATGAAGTATTAGATGTTCTTGATACAACAGAAATAGAAAAACTTAAAGAAGATGTTAAATTATTTTTAACAGTAACAGGGGAAGAAGAATAATTAAATTCTTTTTCTTTGTTTTATAACAATTATAAGCAATATAAATAAATTTAAAAATTATTTTTTAATATAGATTATACAAATAACCATTTATCAGTTTTTTCAGCTAAATAATTAACCATATATCTTTTTTTCTTATTTATATTATTAGTATTATTAATAAGTTTTTTATATGTTTCAGAAATAACTATATCATTTATAAAATTTTTATCTTTTATTTTTTTAAAATATTTTTCTTCTATAAATTTTTCATCAACTTTATTTTCAATATCTTTTATAACTGGTAATATAAAATCTTCATATATTAATTTTCTTAACATTAATTTAAATTCTTCTATATCTTTGCTTTTAAAATACAATTCAGAAGTATCAGTGTCAAAACCTACATTATTTATAAAGATATTTCTTATTTTAATTATAGTTTCTTCTATATTGTTTTTATTTATATCTTCTATAAGTTTTTTATACTTGTTGTTTTTAAAATATTTACTAACATTTGAAAGTTCTTTTAAATTAAAATTATTTTTATAAGTTAGATAATCTTTTAAATCATGTGTTAAATATGCTATATCATCACTTGTTTCCATTATTAAACTTTCTAATGTTCTAATATTCTTAAATTCAAAAATATTTTCAAACAATTCAATGTCTTTGTTATTAATATTTTCTTTTTTTAATAATACATTTTCAATATACTTTATTTTTTCTTTGTTTTCTAATCCATAATTATTAAAATTAAATTTATTTTGTTGTTTTATATATTCTTTTAATAACAGTTTTATAAGTTTGTTAAAATGATATTTATATAAACCTTTTGTGTTTTTGCTATCTATCATTTTAGGGTATTTAATTAATGAAACTAATGTTTTATTATGTAGTTTTAAATTTTCTTTTTCTATTATTAAAAAATTATTAGCATTTCCTTCAAAATTATATTCTGTGTCGTTTAAAACTTCATTAAGTTTTTCTTCTAAAAAATGACCTAACGATGGATGTCCTATATCATGCAATAAACAAATGTTAAATATTTGTTCTTCATTAAGGTTTAAATCAGATGGTAATTTTTTTGTAATTATTTTAGCAATAGAACCGACTTCTAATGAATGTGTTAATCTGTTTGATATGTGAATATTTTTATTTTCAAAATTTGGTATTATTTGTGTTTTTTCACCTAATCTTTTGAAAGAATTAAGTGTAAATATATTAATTTGTTCTTGTAAAAAATTATACATTTTGTTCCTTTTTTTATATCTATTATATTTTATATAGTTTATTATAAAAAAAATAATTTTTTTTCTATTATAAAACAAAAACTTAATAAAGATAATATATTTTATGGTTGTTTTTTAAATAATTGATATTGTTTTTTTTATTTATTATTTTAATTTCGTTCATTATATGTAGGTATTCAAATATTGACTTTGTTTTTAATTTATAATATAATAAAAATAAAAAAAAGGAAAGGATTTAAAATGATAAAAAATTTTATTAAAACTGAAAATATTAAAAAATCTACAAAACTTAAAGAAATATATACTTATTTAAGTGTTTCAACTTTAATAGCTACTTTGGGTGCTATTGCTGGTATCCATTTGTTTGGAACAATTAATTTATTAGGTATGCTTTTATTTTTAGGTATAGAATTATTTTTAATTTACATGATACAAAAAGAAACTTCTATTGAAAATGATAGTAATATAAAAAAATCTTTTTATTTATTATTGATATTTAGTTTTGTTTCAGGATTAAGTTTAGCAAATATATTAAATTTTACTATTCAAAATACTGGATATTTTTTAATCCTTAATACATTTTTAGGTTCTTCTGTAATTTTTTCTATATTATCAATTTTTGCTACTAAAACTAATAATGATTTTACAAATATGGGTGGTTTATTATTTAAAGTATTAATTGGTTTAATTATTTTTTCAATTATAAATATAATTTGGGGAACTTCTTTATTAACAACTATTATATCAATTGTTGGTATATTGTTATTTTCAGGATTTATTTTATATGATACACAAAATATTTTAAAAAATCATATACATCCTATCAATGCTACATTAAGTTTGTTTTTGGATTTTATAAATCTTTTTACAAGTTTATTAATGTTTTTCAACAATACAGAAGATTAATAATAAAAAAAACATTTTAACCTTTATAAAAATAAAATATTAATATAATAAAGATACTTATTAAATTAACAATAAAAGGAAACCAAATGGAATTAATAGAAAAAGTTAAAAAAGAAGCATTAAAAAGATATTACGAAGAAAAAAGAAAAGAAAGAATAATAAAAAATGAAAATAAAAGTAATTAATAATAAACTTCAAATTGGTTGTTTAATGATGAAAAATATGAAAAACAACCATATAACTTTATTAACAGAAAAAGAAATTAAAAATAAAACATTATCCAAAATAGAAAAATTAAATAATAATGTTTTATTTATAAAAGTCAAAGATACAAAAAATATTAAATTTAAATTTTCTAAAATAAAAAAATTTAAAAAAATAAAGAAAGTATATTTGTTTGAATAATAAAAAAACAATATTATTTAAGTAAATGCTTGTATAACATTCTACAAAGAAAATATATCTATTAAATCTTTCAAAATATATTTAAGTTTAATTGTATTATTTTACCAATCATTGTATATTAAATATAATATTTATATAATTAATATACAAAGGTATTAAAAATGAAAACAATAGAAAATAAATATGGAACATTAATAATAAAAGAAAATATCATAAAATTTTTAAATGATGAAGTTGATACTATTACTTTTATAACAAATTATATAGAAGAAGAAAACAATATTAAATTAGATATAAAAAAAGATTTAACAAATGAAGAAGAAAAAAACGATATATTAAATTCTATTAAAAAATCATTTAACAAACAAATTTTATTAAATAAAAAAAATATAAATAATAGTCATTATATTAACAAATCAAAAGATGCTGAAAAAGCAATAGAATTACAAAAGAAAAAACATATAGATAAATACAATAAATTGTATAATTTATCAGATGAAATATTAAATATGTTAGAAAATATGGTTGAAATAAAACTTAATGATAAAATTAAAATAAAATTAGAAGAAATAAAAAATACTATTTTACCTGAATTAGGGCATTATTTAGAAAAGAAAACACAATTATTCAATGAAGAAGCAATATATAGATTGTTGGGAAATAGACAAACAGATAAAAGTGATTTAATAGTCAAAGAAAAAGATTATGAAGTTAAAATAAAGCATATAAAAGAAAAACAACATATATTGTCAATAGATTTAAATAATTTAAAATCTATAAATGACGAATATGGTCATACACATGGTGATGCTATGTTAGTTTCTTTTGCTGAAATACTTAAAGAAAAATTTCCTAATTCTATACATGCAAGAATAGGTGGTGATGAATTTATGTCAATACAAGATAACATAGAAGAAACTATTAAAATTAAAAACTTTTTAACTTCAGAAGAATTTTCTAATTTAATGTTAGAAAAGATAAATAATAAAGTTAATAAAAAAATAAATAAAGAATTTAAATTTATGGCAAGTTCAGGATATGTAGAATATATTAATGGTAAAATGACAGTTAAAGAATATATTTCTTATTCTGATAATTTTATGTATATAGAAAAATCTAATTTACATTTAAAACATGGGTTGTATAATAGGGATACACAAAAATTTGAAGCAGGTTTAGGATATGATATTATAAAAGACGAACATTATTCTTATCTGTCAGAAAAAACACTTAAAAAAATAATTTCAGATTATGAAAGGTTTTATTTTCAAAATAATCAAGAAAATCTAAAAAAAGTAAAATATATTTTAAAAAATTATAAAGAAAATATATATTTGTTATTAGAAAAAGAAATGGAAAATAAAGAAAAAGATAATTTATTTGGGTATAGTAAAAATATCGTTTTTTTAAAAGAAAATAAGCCTGAATTATATGAAAAATATTTAGAAAAATACCAAAAAGAAGAAATAGTTTTTATTGATGAAAAATATGATAGTGATTTTAAATTTTATATAGAAGATTTAAAACTTAAAAATGCAATAGAAGAAAAACTTAAAGAAAGGATAGGTGTTGAAGTAGAATTAATAAATTCCATTGATTATTTAAAAGAAAAAACTTCAAAAGAACAAAAAGGAATAATACATTATTTTTTAAATAAAACAAATAAAATACCTTTAAATTTAAAAACATTGATTGATAAATATCATTTAACAGATGAAAATAAAGAAGTTTTTGAAAATATTTTATCTGAATTTTCAATTATAAATGTAAATAATATAGAAAAATATAATCCTAATGATTTTATAGAAGGTATTATGTATATAAAAAATAATATTAACTTTGAAGAAAGTTTATTTATTGATAAAATAATGATTAAATATTTAAGAAAGTTAGATAATAAAACTATAAATAAATTAAATGAAAATAATAAAATTTTTGTTGCTAAATACTTAAAAAACAATAAACTTAATTCTAATAATAAAGTTATGTAATTTTTGATAAATATCACATAACCAAATTTTGTTTAAGAATAAAGAAAATAAATATGTTATAATATTTATATATAAAAAAGGATATATAAATGAAAAATAAATTTATTTTTTTAACTTTAATAACAGTTATTTGTTTAAATGTTGTTTTGAATGGTGATGATAATCTAAATATAAAAGAACAATACAGGGAAAAAATAGAAAAAATTAAATTACATTCTGATTTACCTGTTTATGATTTCGATGTTAAAGATAAAGAACATGCTAAAAAACTTTTAAAATTGATAAAAGAATTTGATTCTATAAAATATAATAAAAATATTAAATAAAAAAATAAATATTAATTATTATTCGGATAGTTTAATATAAAATTATATCAACTAATTAAATAAATATATTTTTAAATATAAAAGGCAAAGTAATTATGGAAGAAATAGAAAAAGAAAAGTTAATGGTGTTTCTTATTATAATTATTTCTTCTGTATTATTTTTCTTTTTTAATTTATATGCTTTTTACACTATAACAGACAAAAATATCAAAGAAACTTTCACTTATACTTTTTATTCTTATGTAACATATTTATTTATTTCAATTTTTATAATGTTTAAATATATTTATAATGAAATAGATTTAAAATTTTACCCTATCAATATAAAAGAAAATATTGATTATATAGAAGAATCTAATAATGAAATAGAAGAAGAACTTGTTTTTGAAGAACCAGAAGAAATTAATGATAATATAAAAATTCTTTCTAACGATAAAGTAGTAGAAGAAAAATTAAGTTCAAAATTATTTATAGATGGTGATGAAATATCTTTTGATTTTTAATTTTATTTAATGTAATATATTCTTACATATTTTTCAAATCCTACTTCTTTTAACAAATCAAAAAGTTTTTTATCTTTTATTTTTATTTGTAAATTATTATGTTGTTTAGAATATTTTTGTAAAAACATAATAATACTTGAACTTATACTAACACTATTATGTAAAAACAAAATAATATGTTCGTTATGTTTTTTGTTTAATATTTCTTTAAGTTTTGTTAAATGTTTTGGTTTCAAATTGCCTTTTAAATGTATAATGTTGTGTTCTTCTTTTATATGTATCATTTTTATTGCCTTTTAATTTTTATTTATGTGTTATTTTTTTTATATTATATTTAATATTAAAATTTTAAAAGATTTATCCAAAATAAATACATTTTTATTCGGCAAATAGGTATAAATAAAAACAAATAAATATTTTTTTTAATATAATAATGGTAATTAAAAATTTCATCTTAAAGGAAATTAAATGAAAACAAAAATAATCAAAGGTGTAATACTATCATTAATAACATTTACAAGTTTAAATGCTGATATATATAATACATTTTCTGATAATCCTTCAACAGTATGGATAGATTTAAATGATGACAATATAGTTGATGATGGTGAAACAAAAACAGATTGGACTTATGATGATTTAAAAAACAATTCAGATTTAGTAAAATCAGTAATATCTAATAACAATTCAATTGTTGATGATGATATATCAGATATAAGTTCATTAACAAATTTACAATATTTAGATTTATCAAATGAAAACTTAGATAATCCAGATTTAACAGGATTAGATTATTTAGAAACATTAATAATCAATAATAACGGTTTATCAGATATAACATTACCACAAACAACAACATTATTAAAAGTAGAAATGAAGGGAAATCAATTAACTGCTGTTGATTTTTCAAATAATACAGAAATTAAAGATATAAATCTTTATGATAATACGATAAATGATTTATCTTCTTTTGAATATTTGAATAAAGTAGAAAATTTAGACTTAAGAAGTAATGAAATTACTAATATAGAATATTTAAGAAATATACCTACTTTGACTTTTGATACAGATAATGATGAAAGTTTAAAATTAGATTATAGGGAAATAGCAATAACTTCAACATTAGATGGAAGGGTAGATATAGGAACAGATTTTTGTAATAGTGCTGGTATAAGTGATGAATACTATTTGTGTAAAACAAACAACTTCTTAAAGAAAGTAGATTATTATAATGAATATGTTTGGATAGATTTAGATGATTCAGGTGATGAAACAAATGTTGATGGAACAGTTGAATATAAAAGTAGCTGGACTTATGATGAAATGTTTGATAATATAGATAAAATTAAAACTATAAAATCAATTATGGCAAATATTTATGACAAAAGTAATCTTAGTTATAGAATAACAACAATATCGCATGATTATGATTTAAAAGGTATAGGTGATATACATAATTTAGAACATTTAGAATTAATTTTAGATAATGATTTTACAACTATTCCAGATGATTTTTTAGGTTTTAAAGATACAATTAAAACTTTAAGGTTAAAAGATAATGATGGAAAAATAACAGATATATCTAATTTAGCACAATTTACTAATTTAACTGAATTAGAATTATATAATTTTGATTCAGTTTCAAATAGTTTTGATGATTTAAAAGGTTTAACTAATTTAGTTACATTGGATTTAAGAAGTTCAAAAAGTGATAATTTAGATTTTTTAAATAATTTAACTAACTTAACTTATCTTAATTTAGATTCTTTTAGAACTTTATCTGGTGGTAATATATCTGATGTTAGTCAAATAGAAAACTTAACTGAATTAAAATATTTAAATTTATCTGATGTATTATATGATACAGAATTAGATTTGTCATTTTTATCTAATTTAACAAAATTAGAATTCCTTGATATGCTTAACTTAGTAAGTGGTGTATCAATACCTACTTTACCTTCTACTTTAGAATATTTAAGAACTGGTAATTATGAAGCAAGTGATTTATCATTTTTATCTGATACAACTAATTTAGAATATTTACAAATTCATGTAAACGGTGAAACTAATTTAGATGATATGAAAAACAATACTAATATGGTTAAACTTGTTTTAGGTGATAGAAGTTCTGATAAAGTATTACAAGATATATCAGGGTTAAAAGATATGGGTAACATAAATTATGGAACTTATGGTTATCATTCTTTAACAACTTTAAGTAATATTGGGTTTTCACATCCTGAATACTTGCTTAACACTTATTTATTTTCAAATGGTTTATCTGTTACACCTTATGCATATAAAGAAGTAGAAAATATAGATGGAACAGATAGTGTTTGTCTTAATCAAGATTTAATAGATAATGAAAAAAAATATTATAAAAAGTATATATGTGAACCAGAAAATAGATTCTTATATGAAGGATATTTACAAAGTTTTTCTTTGATGTGGATAGATTTAAATGATGATGGGGTAAAAGATGATAATGAAGTAATAAATATAAAAGGTGATAAAGATAATTATCAAACTGCTTTGGATAATAAAGATAAAATAAAATCTATTGAAAGTCATAGCGGGATTTATTATTATGATGATAAAAGTATAAAAGGTTTAGAAGAATTAACTAATTTAGAAAAATTATACAATTTAGGATTACATTTAACAAATTTACCTGATAATATAAATTTAAATAAATTAACAGAATTAAAAATTATAAGTAATTTAGATGGTGATTATACAGGTTTTGCTAATTTTGCACCTAATTTAGAAAAATTTAATGGTTCTGGAACTGCATATCATTTATTAAATTTAATGTCTGAATTAAAAGATTATACAACATTGGTAGAATTGAAAAGAATGTATAGAACTTTAACAGATGGTGATTTTGATACTTTTAGTAGTATTTTAAATAATAATCCTAATTTGGAAATCTTAGAAGATAGTGGTTTTGATTTAGATGGTGTTGATTTATCAGTATTAAATAATACACCTAATTTAAAAATATTAACATTAGGGAAATTAACAAATATTGATACTTCTAATATTAGTTTAGAAAATTTACAATATTTAAAACTTGCAAGTAATAGTTGTTTAGATTTTGGGTTTTTGTCTTCAAATCTTAACTTTGAATATTTATATTCTTCTTATTATTGTGAAGATGATACTGAATACCACAATTTAGATTTTTTATCTAATTTAACAAATTTAAAAGCTTTAAATTTAGGTAGTTATTATAAAAGTTCAGATATATCTGGTCTTAAAAATAGTGGGTTAATAATGACTGATTTAAGTCAATATTTATTAGACAATGCTGAATATACCATAAGAAATTTTTCTATTAATTATTATGAACCAGAAGTAAATTTAGTTCCAGATGATAGTGATTTTTGTAATAGTGATTATATAAATCATAATGTTAGATATTGCAAACCTTCTAATGTATATTTAGCATATGTTGATTTAAGAAGCGATTATGTTTGGATAGATTACAATGATGATGATATAGAAGATAATGGCGAAATAAGTAGGGGATTTGGTTTTAATGAAATGAAAGAAAATATAGAAAAAATAAAATCAATCAAAATAAATAATAGTGATTCTTATTTTACACAATCTAATATTGAAAATTTTGAAGATATTATAAATTTAAAAAAATATAAAATTAGTATTACAGATGAATCTATTGTTTTTCCACAAACTAACTTAGAAGAATTAGAATTAACTTCTTATCTTAAAAATTTTGATATTTCTAAATTAATTGGTGATAATACAAAAAAACTTAAATTAAGTATAACTACTACAACTAATAATTTGGACTTTTTTGATAGTTTAACTAACTTAGAAGATTTAGAAATTTATGTTAATGATTATAGTTCTAATGGATTGGATGAAGACCAATTAGCTTCTTGGTATAATACTTTAAAAGATAAAATAAGTAAATTAACAAATCTTAAAAATCTTAAATTGACAGGTTATAAATATGGTATAAATGCATATGGTTCTTCTGATATGTCTTTTTTATCAACATTAACAAACTTAGAAGATTTATATATTTATAGAACAAAAATATCAGAAAATTTTCAAGATAATTTATCAACATTAACAAAACTTAAAAATTTATCATTATTAAGTATAAATGAAACTAATGTTAATTTTGATAATATTGATTTTTTAAATGATTTTGAAAATTTAGAATATATAAAGATAGATAGTTTTTATAATCCAGACTTAACAGTTTTTGATTTAAATTCTTTATACAAAAGTATAAACTTAAATTATATCTATTTAACACCAAAAGAAACAAATTATGATATTACTTTAAAAATTGATAAGTTAAATAATTTAAACAATATTGGTTATTTTTATATTTTTGGAAACAAATATAATAATTTAAGCAATAATTTTAATGTAGAACAAGAAATATTAAGAACAGAACCTTTTTGTGAAAATGAAGTTATAATTTCTTATACAGGTTTATGTAAATATGAAAACGAATTCTTGCATAAAGTTTTAATATCTACAATGGTATGGATAGATTATGATGATGACAATATTGTTGATAATGATGAAAGATTCACATTAAAAGGTGGTTCTTATAGTAGTCCAATTAATTACGATACTTTATACAATGATAAAGATAAAATTAAAATAATTTCACCAAACCATGGTGGTTATTCTTATTATGGTAATAGTTATTATATTACAACTGAACCTTCAAGTAATGTTTATAATATGGATGATAATGGTTTTTATACTGACTATGGTGGTGTCAAATTATATAATGAAAAAGATTTTGATGGAATAAAAGATTTACCTAATTTAAAATTTATTAATATAACTTTTAATAATTTAAATAATGATATAGAAGTTGATTTAAGTTTATTACCAGATACTTTAACAGATGTTAATTTTTTAATATATAATGGAACTTATTCAAACACAGTTAAGTATAAAAATGAAAAAAATACTATTAAAAAATTAAAAATAAAAATTGAAAACAATGTAATAATTGATGATACTTTTAAATCAAATAATTTAGATGAATTAATATTAAAAATAAACGGTAATGATAATACAGATAATTACATAGGGTTAGAAAATATAGTATCTAAAAAACTTCATATAATTTTTAAAACAGATAAAGATAATATATTAAACCATTTAATTGGTTCTGATGCTAATCAAATGCGTTTATATTCTTCAAAAAGTATTGATTTTCCTAACTTAAATAATATAACATCAATTAAGAATTTAAGTTTACATTTTTATTATCCTTCTTATTTAAGAAAATTAGATTATATTTCAAATCTTGAATTATATAATTTTGATTATGGGACAACAAAGGTTTATGGTGATGCTAATTCAGATTTTGCAAAAGGATTGATAAATTCTAAAAACACATTGATAAAATTAACAGGATTACCACAAGGGATTGATTATAGTTATTTAAAAGATTTTGAAAATTTAGGTAAAAATCCTAATGGGATAGATACTTTGGAATATGGATTTAAATTAGAAGATTATTTTTTTGAAAACTTTTTATTTGGCACACCTGGTTCAAAAATAAGTGAAGGAAGTAAATTGTGTAAATCAGATATTATGTCTAAATTCAATGATAATATTAGATTAAAAGGTTATAAAGATTATAGGGTTTCAATTTATGATAGTTTATGTGGTTCAGCATTTGAATATGAATTAAAATCATTAAACAATGCAGATAATGGAAGATTTATATTAACTTCAAATGATACTACATATATGGAAGATTTACAACAAGGTGAAACTGATACAATAGAAATCCATTCAACAGATGGAACAGATTTAGATGCATATTATGAAATAGGTTCAAATGATATAAATGATATAATGGGTAATTATGTATTCTGTGGTGTAGCAGGTGTTAAAACTGATGACCCTGATAATTGTGGTATTAAAGTTTCTGATTTTACTTTTCCAGATGCAGATGATAAAACAAGAATACAATTTAAAGTTGAAAGAAGTGGAAATCCTTCTGGATTAGTTTCGTTATTTATAACTTATAAACCAGATAGTGATGGTATAGCAGTTTCTAACTTAAAAAACATTATATATAGTAGAACTTCTTATATATCAGAATTAACAGGTTATTTAAATTCTGAAACAGCAACTGATATGGAAGCACAATATATAAGTGGAAATCCAGTTAAACTATCTAAAACAACAGGTAATTTCTTTGTAAGATTAATAGGAAATTATGTTGAAGATAATACAATAGCAACAGGTTCAGGAACTGATTATGCTATTCCATTGGATATTTACAAAAAAATGGGTAAATTAACTATAACTGAAAATAATGACTGTATAGAAATAGCAAAAGATACTGATGGAAGTGTAAAAATATATGGTGATAATACAATAGAATTTGTAAAAACTTGTGATACAAATGGTGATGAAACAAAAGTTGATGTATTAATTAATAACTTATATACTTCAAATGATGATGAAGATAATTCTAAACCAGAAGATAGAACATTAACTTTCTATTTACAAATAGAAGTTCCTGCTGATACAACAACTACAACAACAAATGTAGTTGATTTAAATGAAGGGTTAATATTAACAGTTCCATTAGATAAAGATAGTAAAAAAATGATAAGAAGTTTAAAAAGAAAAGGTGTATCAAC